>Ga0126342_10001667_pt1 | contig 32204 bp, 20 predicted proteins | sample Cyp1metagenome_FD_92528 | JGI IMG/M metagenome (GOLD analysis project Ga0126342, IMG submission 92528) | Coral microbial communities from Lord Howe Island, Old Settlement Bay, Australia - Cyphastrea 1 metagenome | ecosystem: Host-associated > Invertebrates > Cnidaria > Coral ...
ACATGTAGTGTCTGCTGCCATTTCGGCTATCAGGGCCCTTGAGCTACATCGCTATCGCTACTAGCAAAAAGAGCCGCGTTGGACTGCACGATACCGTTGCCAATTCACAATATATATATATATGTTGGTGTATATATATATATGTTCATATATGTAATGTATGTGCATATAGATAAGATATGGATAATAAATGGATAATATAATTTGTCTAACATATGATAATATATGAACATCATTGATTAGTACCGTATGATTTGGTCAATATATGTTAATGTACTCAATTTTCAGGGCTAAGCCGGTCCGCAGCCACGGACCACTAAAGGTTTACTGAGTGATTCTGAGGTTTACGGCCCCCCAAAATAGTGATCACTTTAGATGAAACCTAAGGATGATCTCTGTATGATAAACATTTCTAACCAGTCACACATGTTAACACATGTTAGCACATGTTAACACATGTTAACATATGTCAAGCCAGTGTTTTTTCTATCCAGTTAGAAATTATTTAGATACATGAAGAGTCTCACAATCTGAGACTCTTCAGGTTTCCCGGGAGCGAATTCTTAGGATATTTTTTTTGATCCTGCCAATGCTGAAGAGCAAGTGCCCGATATCATGCTTGGGATCAGGTTTTGACATACTCCGACATATATTCACATATATATATATATTTCATATATATATATATTTTTTCATACATATATATATATATATATATTCACATTATATGTATATATATATATTTATATATATATGTAAAATATAATCTATGTTCCGTTTCAATCCCAGTTTCAAGAAAAGTCGCGAGTATTCAGTATCCAGCATTTCATCATATTTCACCAACTAAACAGTTCCCAGCCGCTTCACCCTGAGTGATTTCAGTGTGGGATCACTAGAATCACCGGGGACATGTGATCAACTTACGATTCGTGGGAGCCACCAACCATTACAATCAGATTTTTGATAATGTGTGTAGTATACTGATACATATATAATATTATATAATCATATATATATATATATAGATAGATATAGATAAAGATAAAGATATATTATATCTGGGTAAATTATAGCGACCTCACTGTTCTCCCTCACTGGAAATCATGGTTAATAAGAGGAATCATCCCCAAATGGCCGCAAGATTCAGGTTAGTGAAATATTATAATTTACCCAGATATATAATAATCATCTTTCCCACAAACAATATCAACCAAGTCAACTGTTAGAAAAACTATCCAATGAATTCCGCATGAATTGTATCCATACCCAACATTTGTCCCCTAGCCAACATATTTCCTCAAGAAAAACAACAGCAAATGATCTACATGGTCCAAAACAACTGTCCCAAAAAAAAACTCAACCTTAATGGAAAAATCACCACGTTAAACCATGGAATCTCCCCCTGGAACTTCACCACATTTCACCACGATTCACCATGTCCGAGGTAACGTCCCGCCACCGAGATTTGGAGATCATGCAGGGTCAGCTGAAGATGGCCGCGATGAAATCCATGAAACGCGCTGGGAGCCGCCGGGGTGCTGAGGCCGGCAGCGTGAACAACGCGTTGTGTTCGAACGAACGTGGGGCCATGTTCAGCGTTGACCGGAGGGTATACGATATATGAATATATATAATATATATATAATATATATAATATATATATATATATATTATGATATATGATATGTGATATAGATATAATGGATATGATATAGATATTTTGTATAATTAATTATATACATATATATTATTGATATGTGTTGATGTGTATAGTCTTTTTGGGCAAATGGAACTGCACCTAGCTACTTATATAGTTAATCATGTTGATATGTTTGAAGTTTCCAGCAGGGAATTGGGCAGGGTGGGTCGGACAAGGACAGGGACATGGGACATGTGTAGAGACAAAATCTTAATTTGATCAAATTTATGTGTGGGAAAATATCCACAATTAATATTTAAAGGGAATGACTGTTGCCTTTGGAGATGCGAAACCTTGACCTAAAAAGACTTTGAAACCTCATGAATCTTCTTGTCGATGTTGAAATTACCGTGACTTTGGTGTCCTTTAAGTTTGCAAGTCAGAGTAGACACACCGACTTCCGTGAAACAGATTAATTTCTTCAGTCTCTCATAATTCTAAGATATTCTAAGCCATCCTTTATATTCTTACATCGCATTGTTTTTGTTTAAACATATGATATACATATGCTATCATATGTTTTACTTTATTTTCATGCGAATATTATGACATGCCCCAAACGAAATGTTGCTTTAGTATTGCAGGTTTACTGCTCACAACTGTGTGATTTTATCTCTTCATTTACCATGTAGTTTCGTGCATCTGGGGTGTTGGGAGCAACCTGTTTAGTGTTGGATCTCATCCTTTTTGCGTCCCGGTGATAGGGGACCCATCAAAAAAGGACCCGACGCTTCAAATCCACTCGCCCTTCAGGACATGAATCGAACGTCTGGAAGATCTGGGAAAGCTCAATCTATGGAGGCAAAATCCCGGTCCCTCTGATTTAATGTAGCTATGGAAAATCACCATGTTTGAGTATGTTTTTACAGTATCAAAATAATCTTAATCTATATATGGGCCATTTTCCATGGCTATGTTAAATAACCAGATGGTAAAATTGCGATTTGTTGTTGCTTCAAGTGGCCATTTCGGTTGGTTGCAATGCTGCGCCAAGGCTAGATTTGGTTGATTGGATCCGTGTTTGTTGGTGATTTTTTTACCAGTGATTGCTTCAAACTTCTCCAACCACAAGTTTGTCATGAAATAGCGTAAATATTGCGCAACAATTATGACAACATGTTGCTTATCATCTATAATGTGTTGTTATTGAAGAGTGGTAAACAGCAACTGACCATCCCGTGACTGTCCCATTTGGAGAGTTCAGGGATTAATCCCATCACCCGTTCATATTAAACACCCCATAAGCATGGTCCCCCAAAAAAGTGTGGAAATTCCCCTACCTTTTACCATGGTTTCATTTAGGGGCGCTGTTGAATATGAACGGGAAGGGATTATTAAATTATCCCACTTTTTTCTCCTATATAATCCTATTATCCCACTTTTTCTCATGATAAATCCCATGATGGGCAGTCAAAAATCCCATTTCCAGCAATTTTTTCTAGATCTCATCCCTTCGCAGCGTCGTCCCATGATTTGACCCTTGTTTCTGTTCAGGACGAGGCTGCGAAGGAAGCGACGCAACGACGCAAGAGCATCCGGCAGAGCGTACGCTCCGAGATCAGTCAGGCCGCAGTCGCATGGGGACGAAAAATATGGTTAAAGCATGTTCAGGAACCCAATTACCCTCTGGTAAACTAACATAACTATGGAAAATCACCATGTTTCATGGGAATATCTACTATAAATGGCCATTTTCATGTGAAAACCACAGAATAGGACGTTTTTTTCAATTACTACACGAATTAAAACAGTTTATGATTGATTGTATCAGATTGTATACTGCTGACATCTGCTGACTATCTACCTTGGGCCATGTTTTTTAATTCACTGATTAGTAAACTCTGGGTATTTTTCCTGGCTAACTTAACCCCCTTGGGTGAGTTGGTTTGGGCGGATGATCGCCAATGACTTTTGCTATATTTTGGGGCTTGAAACCACCGTATCTGTGCATTTTTTCGCTATAGAGTGAGCAATAGACCTTCGAAGCAGAACAAAAAAAAGGCACCAGCGAAGTGAGTATAGATAGCTCGTGCAATGTGAGTTTTCGGAGGTCAGCGGGTCAGCCCAGGCTCTCCTTGAATTCCAACGACTGCGTTTGCCGCATGGGATTAGTTCTCCACATTTCTCCACCCAATTCCCCCAGCAAAAAAGCTGGTCTGTAAAGAGGGAATGGATCGGAAATGAACGTATTGGGAACCCCAGTTTGTGTTTCTTGATACAGATGAATCAAACCCAAATCATCTTGATTTCTGGCCACTTTGCCGATTTTGCCGTGATGTTTTGAGGGCTGTCACCTTCCCAATGCAGGCTGTCACTAGAAGCAAGGGAAACAAGAAGACGTCACTTGGACGCCAGTGTCTTCGCCTTGGTGTAGCAAGAATATCATGGCAATTTTACGAACCCCATCCAGTTTAATGTCAAGCCCGGAATAATAAACCATGGATAACCATGGTTTATTATTTAGGGGGTACTTCTCCAAGAGTCATTTCATTTGATACTTAAATGCTACCCTTCCAATGAAACAGCCTTAGCTGTTTTGGGTTTTACGGTTTACCATGACCTTTTTTAGGACCCACTATGGGATGTGGAAAGAGCCTGGATATCAAGATGGGTTGACTAAGTCTGTAACTGTCTTTGATCTGCAATTTTGCTGGGAAGAAAACATGCTGTCTTCTTTTTGGGGGGGCCCGATGGTTGACGCAGAACGCCACCAAGACAACTTTGCTCCAAGCAATGCTTAAGGAAGGTCATTGGGGTGCCAGATCTCAAGATCTGTTTTTTGCACACCCTGCACTTCCATCGTTGGTTATGACTGGCTACATGGCTACATGTTGATTCGGTGTGTTGCACTGTGTTGCACCAAGGCTCTTTGCCCATGCTCATGATGAGTCAAACCAACTCCGGGACTGGAGGGAGCCTGGTGGTAAGATATGGAAGTTGATGACATCAAGCAGCTGATCTTCATCTTCAAGACATGTCAAAACGCTCAGTTAGTAGTTTCATGATATTTCATGGCCCCATGAGCTTGGTTGAGCTTGCTTGTAGCTGTTGGCACTGAACATGATGAACATGTAGTGCCCGCTAGATATATTATTTCTATTTCTATTGATTTAAGGTTGGTTTATAAGCCGATATTAAACCTAACTAGATCATTATTCGCCGAGGAAAGACCTTATACTTATTTCACTGGCTTACCGTCCCTTAACTGTTTTTTTCCGGGTTTATGGTTGACAACTTGCTTTTTGGTGTAAAATCGATAAACATCGATTGACCTTTGGGGAAACATCACCTTCCAGGAGTACGCGAGAAACCTTCATAACCAGAAGGCCAGTCAAATCGAACTCTCTGGAGGTGCGGTAATCCTGGCAGCGGTGATCTTGGGATATTAGGGATGGCAGCGTCACCGGGCAGATAACCAGAGCTATTTTTTGGGAGCCCCGTCATCTAAAAAAATATATATATTATATCCCATGTTACCCTCTGGAAAACTAACATAACTATGGAAAATCATATTTTTTTCATGGATAAAGCAACTATAAATTGCTATTTTCAATAGCTATGTTTGTTTACCAGAGGGTATACGTGGTTCCACTGCCCAATATATTGAGGGATGACCTGTGATCCCTATTCACAAGATGATGCTGCGAGTTTTGAACATTGCTCAGTTCATCTCAGTTCGCTACACTCCCTTCCCCTTCAAGCCTTCGATCAGAGCATATCCATTGTAAACCTTGGTTCCCTCGGGTTTCAATGACCCAAAAATGGTCAAAAATCAGCGATGCATCCGAAGCCATCAACCTTTTCCTGGTGTTTTGTCCATGGAAAATCCAAGGAAATCTTGGTTGTTCCCATGTTTTTTTTTGCCAAAAAACGTCTAGTCCTGCAGGATCCGTTGGTGAGACAAACCCCATTCGCAGCCGGCTGCGGAGCATCGTGAGCTCCATAGCCTTTGAGGTGAGCAAAGTCGAGCCCTCCATGGTGGGTTGAAATTTGGGAAATCATAGGGAACATCATACGGAAAATCATAGGGAAAATTACATCAATGCCAATTTTGATGGAAAATCATAGGGAAAATGACCTGGAAATGTTCGAAATGCTAACTTTGTGGTGATTTTTCGGAGTGATTAAACCACCATCATTGGTGATTGAACTAGGGAATATGATAGAATGGGAATATGGAATATAATGGCTGGAAGGTGAGATGCTGGTTTTTAGCAGTTGATGGTGCACAAAACTGATGGTTTATATATAATGGTTTATAATATTCGATAATGGGAAAATAGGGATAATGGTGGTTTATGCAGGGACATACCATCTGGTAACTTGTTTACATAGCTATGGAATATAGCACATTTACAGATGATTTACCTATCAAAACTGGGGATTCACTTTAGACTATAGCTATGTGAAACTGCCAGAGGGTAATAGGGATATAGTGGGACAGAACCAACCAACAATATCTAACATGGTTGATTGTTACGGAGTGGCAGAGTTTGTTGATGGGTTATGCTGGGTTTATAACGGGTTATTATGGGATTATAATGGGGTATAATAATGTTATAACGGAAAAATCATACGTAATAAGTAGGGGTGTGGGACATAACCAAACAACCATATCTGATATGGCCAATAAGTGGAGGTCATTGATGAACATAATTCAAGCTGTTTGTGGGAAAGTCACGGACAAACATCTACTGTAAGATCTATCAATGGCGATGAAATGAAACATCAATGGGGATATGCTAATAGGGAATACCCTTTGGTAAACATAGAGTTTGCCATTGAAAATTGCCATTTATAGTTGATTTACCCATTGAACACGGTGATGTTTCATAGTTCTATTAATTTACTAGAGGGTATGGTAAATGAACAGTTATTTTTACCATCAAAGATAGAGAAAGACATACAAAAAGATGCAGCTGATAGGCACTATGGCACTATGGATCAATCATCATGGACAATATTGTTGCTACGCCACTAACACTTCGACCCTGCAACATCTTGGGCTGGAAGACTAGTCTCCTGAAAAAACATTGGTGATGTTTGGGGTCTGAAAAAAAATGAAATGGTATAATGAACATAAAGAACCAATCAGAACGAATCAGAGATATGGACCATTAGGACGATTTTCATTTTAGATATTGAAACCCTGAATTAATCTTGAATCTATCTTCATTCTGTTTGGCTGGATTGATGGGTCCAAAAACCTCGAAGATAGGGATTCAACCAGCAAACAATGGGTTATTTTATTTGAATTATTTAGCCAATCATATTTTGAGGAGAAAATGGAGAGATCTCCAACAATTGGTTGGCACTTTCAAGGATTTTTCTGAAATGTGTTATCATTGTTTAGGGTGATGATCAAACATCTTGACCAATACTGCTTCAGGGAGCTAAAAACATCAATCAATCTGGGTAAATTATAACGGCCTGTCACTGCGACCTCACTGGAATCATGGTTAATAAGGGAAATTATCCCCAAATATTATTATTTATTTCAGGTTAGTGAAATATTATAATTTACCCAGATCAATGTTGTATTATCTATTTTCGTCCCCACAAGTTGGGTAATGCTGGTAGTTCTGGATGTGCATCCTTCCATTCCCAGGCTCGCATAGCTGTCGACTCATCTCCACAAGGGAGAATAAGATCCAAATTAAGGGTTTTCAAAAACCAAACAAATATAGATAAAGCATGATAAAGCACATACTCACATTATTAGTTTGCATCTATTATATATAATTAATATCTAATTACATATATATATGTATATATACATATGTAGGTGTATCTGATATTCAGAACATATGTATGCTATGGTACCATATTGTATGTTGACATGGGTGGAAGTCCTAAGATCTGCCTTCTCCAGGCCATCGCCGGCTGCATCATCATCACCAATGCCGCCACTTGGTTTAGCTGAAACTGGTGGTAGGTTTCATAGGATTTCACAGGTAAAACGCGCGAGATCAACCAAGCACTTTTTTTTTTAAACCAAAAAAATATCCAAGTACACATCAGATAGATGCTATGGATGATGTGGACATTTTGTCCTAGCAATGTGTTTTTTTTTTTCTCTAGCCTAATCCAGTTAAGTCTTCTGCTTGATGGCTTTAGGCACCATGAATTCAGAATTGCCATTGAGCGTCGGCTTGATCTTTCTGGTCCTCGTGCAGGATAGCAGGGCCAGATTGAAATCTACATATGGTGAGATGATATGTTGATATTACGTTGTCATTTTATGGCATGGTCGTATTGGGAAATCATGTTCTGTGTGTGTGTGTAATGTTTTTGTTTCCCCAATGTCGGAGTCATTTGACTACCGCTGGTGGCTCCGATGTCAGGTCATCATCGGTTTGGAGGCGGAAACCTTTGAGTTTTCGTAGATGATCCCTGATGACTTTTCTGGTTGGTGGTTTGGAACATGTTTTTCCATATATTGGGAATAATCATCCCAACTGACTATTTTTCAGAGGGGTTGAAACCACCAACCGGTTTTGGACATGACCCTCATTGGGGGTCCATTCCATAATTGTTGATGAAATAACAATCATGAACTGAGGATAAGACTAGTAATGATGACAAGGATCATAATGATCCACAATAACAACAATATCGCAACGTTGATGATGATGACGACGACCATATCATATGACATTGTTATACTGACTGATCCTATGGTAATAGTCGTCTAATATATTACAATGATGTCAATGACAACAATTCGATGTTAATTATGTGCATGTTGTATGAGAAAACCGCGAAAACATGTGGCCTCACAAACCACTCGATTGTAAGCTAAGCAAGTCTCAACAATTGCCAACCAACTATCGAAACTAGAAGCAGCATGGCACACCTGGCAGAGAAACTGCTGCGGCATTCGTAGGTATTGATGGTTTTGGATCGACATGTAGACCCACTTATCCACGATGGCTTGCCAGATGCCAATGCTACCATGTCATACCCATTGGTAGCGAAGGGCGGCGGAAATCTCTCGCGGCAACTGGGATCTCTACGTTAGAGGTACCCAAACTTATTGAGTTCTATGCAAAACTTACCGGTTTCGACATGATTTTCGCCTTGAATTCACATTGCCTTGTTTGTTGACCAGATAATTACCGTAGTACCTTCCGCCAATCTAACATGAAAATTTAAAGCGGCCCTGTGAAGAACAGTAGATACAGTAAATCAATCAACAACAGTGTATTAAAAGGAAATGGTCATGCGTTTTCCAATTTTCCATTGTTTTTAAAGCTGGGGTACCGGTATCCCCACTTTTCGGAAACACCCATGTCCTCGATCTTTCTGATGAGTACATCATATATCTCTTATATGTACCATGATTTTTGATTTGCTACCAGTAAATTGTTCACTAATCCCATCCCCCGTTCATATACACTCACAAAAACCATGGAACAAATTGATATGGTATAAAAACATAATTTTGGGACCATTTATGTAGGGAACGTTTCATTTTAGGACAATCATATTTTTTTCACTGACTTGCGAATGATCAACACGTGTCAATTGACATGAGAGGTTGTGAATTCACTATTGGATGCTATCGGAATGTTTACCCCTACCAACCATGATACATGTTTGAGTACCCATGAGTACTCTTGATGAAGGCTATTAGAATTTAAGGACCTAATAGCTCCTTCACTTGATGTTGCAAAAACTGTTGTAATTATATCAATTGATATTGGGTGTTGTTAGCATTAACTGTTCAAATTCTTACCCCCTACCAATCATGATTAAGACACATCAATAAACTTAATGATACTGGCTTAAGCTAATTGTTTTTAGGATTTCTTACCCTCTTCCAACCAGTCTTATTACGAACTAACTATTGATACCCTCTATGATAAAGAAGTAACTTTCCAACATCAAGCGAGGGTATCTCACCCCCTCCAGGTGGAACACATGGCGGTGAACCGTGCGTATCGATCACCGGTGCCGGGACTTAAGGGGCACTGGGGCACTGGGCGACCTTAAAACGTTGGGGGGTGGGGTCATACTATAGCAACCCCCAACAAAGACCTGGAAAACATATGGCAAACACCATCGAACTACCATCCTGGTTGCACACTTTTAGGCTTCTGTGGCCTCCAAAAGATAGAAACATGTCATGTATTCACTACTTAATATTGTACACCAAGGGGTCTACCAGATATGTATGAAATGATATGCATGTTTATCAAAAAATGGCATTCAAACGTTCAACCAGCAACAATGAACATAAATGATGGATTGAGCTTCTTTACGAGGTAAGTTGGTTTATAAGTATATATATAATTGTATATATAGGTTAACTAGGATTCGATATATTATACATTTAAATATTTATATATTATAGAATATATACACATGAGACTTAGATGCTCTTATAGAGCAACTATTTTCACCAGCGGTCATTCCCGTAGTAGGATTTTACTCTTCAATTTTTCTCGGCTGCGGTTTGACCGTTTTGTCATCACTGGATCACGCTGTGGTATTGAGGCGTCGCTATTATCATATATCATTATTACACTAATATTTGTCCCATATACTATCATTATATATCATAATATTCATATCATTATTACTATTACTTGGTGGTTTTTGTCCCATAGTGATGGGGAGGGAAATCTATGCTTATGACCATGTTTATCCATCGGTCAGTTTTACCATTTTTCATTCTGAATGTAGTGATTTCAAGTTTCTTCCTTTTATTCCACCGTATTTCCACATAGAGGTTCCTAAGTCGTGGGGGTACCCCGTACCAATCATCCATTTATAGATGTCGTTTTCCATGAACAAAAGACTCTCCAGCTATTGGGGATCCCCCATTAATCAGCATTTATCGCCATTACTAATCATCATTGATCACCATGAATCACTATTGATCATTATTAGCCATTGTTAATCATGGTTCATCCATTCCCATTTGCTCCATAGATGGAATATTTACGGTATTTACCAACATTTGCCCGAACAGTGATGTAGGTAAATATACCAGCACCATGGAGCATATGGGATTGATTCAATGCTATAAATTGGGATAATATTCATTTATTACCTACATATGGGATTACCTACATTTATAACCTACAATATGGGATTACCATGGATTAGCTACATTTAGGACCTACATACAACAAAATCCTACACTATGGGACTGGTAATCCCCTAGTATGGAACTATCCTATAGTGTAGCTAATCCATGGTACTCCCATGGTGTAGGATTACCCTCTGGTAATTTAACATAGCTATTGAAAATGGCCATAGAAATAGTGAGTTTTCCCATTAATAGCATGGTGATTTTCCATAGTTATGTTAGTTTACCAGAGGGTACCGGATGACCTACATTTTAGTCCCAAAATCGCCTCACGTCCACGGCTTAGGACTGGTTCCAGACTCTGCACCTGCTGTAGCTTGGAGCGCACGGAGCCGCGACGGGGTCGATGTTTGCTGCTTAAACATGTGTTTTTTGTTTGGACAATTTTAGTAATTCATTGGAAAATCATGGGATTTATAATGATTTAATGGAATTTTATAGTGATTCAATGGGATATTAATGGGATATACCCTCTGGTAAATTAACAGTTGGACCCTGAAAATCACCATTTTTTAGAGGAAACTAATCTTCCAACCCCGATGACTGCCAGGGTCTATGTTAATTTACTGGAGGGTATCTAGAGTGGGGAAAAAATGAAGATAGAATGAGGATATCTTCGAACTACTATCGTTCGCTGAAAGAATGATTGGTACCTTTAGTTGGGTAGTTGTTTTTTGCGTGGGTTCTGTCTCAAAGGGAACCCCCGAACAACAGTAGTTTTACCGACAAGGGGGGTTCATGCAAGAAATACTTGGTATATCTTGGTATAATGAGGACAACCTGAAAGGGATCATATGATATAAGTGGATATGTCCAAGAGGAAGGATGTGTTGCGTACTCCCAAGCAGTTCGACTTCCGACTTCAACGACACAACTAAACATTTCACAGGATCTGTCATGATCTTAGATCGCTTTGTGGTTTATAAGCTACGTAGTATACCATGCATGAACCTTTTTTTAACATTGACCTTGTGTCATGAAGTGCCTGCCTCTAGCGTGGCGTGGACGATGACCGGTAGTTTGAAGCGAGGGCCTGGGCCTTCCGGTAGTTTTTGACATGGGGAAATGCCGATTTGTAGATGGTTTTTACCTTTTCAACACCATTTTCTATGGCTACTGATGCTACTGGTAGTTATAGATTGCCAGAGGGAACGATCAGAACAATAATAAGATGTCGACGTCGATATTTCATGATACTTCGATAGGCAAACATCTGGAATTGAAGGGAAGTTTACAAGAACCCTGTATGCAATTTTACAGTATATGCAGTATACTGTATGCTGTAGTGTTTACAATGATATATCACATAGTATACTGCAGTATATTACAACAATAAGCAATATATATAATATCATTAATATATAATTATACATGATATAAGCATTGCAACAATAAACTGTTGATTATAGTATACAGCAGTATACTGCAACATGATATTAAATGCTATCATTTAGAATATGCTAGTACTACCAGCCAGGCTGTCTGAGATTCACTTTCACTGTACCACCGAGGTATGCCATTGTGTCTTGAGCCTCAGATATTGAGGTGGCCATGGCTGGAATGACTACCATCTTGGACACACAAGAAGCTGGATCCATTTGTGTATTAAACCATATTAAACCATCCAAATTCATCTATTCGGAATTCGCAATCCATCTTGGGGGCGCCTCGAAAAATTGGGGGCGCCATGATTCAATGATCCAACATATGCGTCAGGGACTTGAACCATTGTTCTATTTATACTTGTTTGCCTTCATCTTACTGGTGCTTAGCAGAAAATGAGGGAATGATCCACAATAACTATCAATAATCATCCCAGCAACCCCCATTCCCATCCATTTCCAACTAAGCGGAAGTCATGGAGGTCAATTCTGAGAACAAAGTCGGATTCAGAAACTGCAGAATTCTGAGCCCAGCCCATGTGAATGGCTTGTTCAATGGTTATAGGTACACCCCAATTGAAGGTCATTCAAGCTTGGGAAAATGAGGCATTTACAGGCTTTAATATGATTCTAAGATTGTTGGATTTTGACATGCTTTGACTAACCATCTGTTAAAAAAGAACCTTGGATCATATTCCCAGTGACTTTCATATGATTTTCATATAATTTTATTGAAGATTCATAGAATTTTCACTTTTGTCATCTTTAACCAACTTAGTGATTTTCATATAATTGTTCATCTTATGATTGCTGTTAAGTGACCGAAAAATCCCTTGGATCATTGGGGCCCATGACCTCCCCTGACGCTGACGCCCAGCGAAAAACCCTCGGTGACTGAGGTTTGCCGTGGAATTTGCCTTGAGGCTCAAAATGCGAGATTCGTTCAACGGGTTGTTATGATGGTTTATTCATGGTTTATAATTATGGGAAAATCATGGTCTATAATGGTTTATAATTATTTGTTTCATCCAATTCTTCATGTTTAGACTGTGATGTCTGGTTTATAATTGGAAAATATGGATAATGGTTATTCAAAATGGTTTATCAACGGTTTAGGGATTGGATACAATGGGACAATAATGCCATGATATCCTGTAAGGGTAAGCAGTTTAAGGCCCCCCAAACCCCAGGAACTTTCGGAGCAACGCACCTTGCCCTGACAGCCAGGCTCACTGCGTATGGCTGGGATCTCTATAACGATTCTGACTTGTTTCTGGGCGCCGACTCCGAAAGATCGAGTTTAACAAGTAGCCGGGCTAGGTCTCAAAGACAATGACCCAAGAATTATTGGATGGTTCAGTAATTAGTGATGTTTCTTGGTACTTGTTGGCGCTTCCTATATATAGTTGGTGTGTTTCCAAGAGTCAGGGACGCTCAGGTGATAACCCATTTCATGTTCTCTCTCTCTCTCTCTTCTCTTCATGATATAATGATACAATAGACATTGTGAAGGTTTCCATAGATGGTGGTACCCCAATAGCTGCAGAGTTTATAGTGCAACATCCTATTTAAATGGATGTTTTAGGGGTATTTTTATCTTAGGACACATCCCTTTTATAGACAAGCAGGGATAGTAGCTCGACATTTTGTAGGGCTAGGGCGCTAGGTCACAGTTCCTGCATGATCGTTGTTGAAGCGTACTGTATCATGAATGGCTACAAGTCCTTTAGGATGTTTGCATAGCCTCTGGTAGTTTATGATAGCTACTCGTATCGCCAATCACCATTTTTAAGAGGGAAATCATCGAAGTAAATGGGCCCTTGTCCCAATAGCTACCGAGGCTTTTCTGTGAAATTGCTTGAGGGTAAGATTCAGCACCTCAACCCGCAGATTCCGGTGATGGTCCACAGAAATGATCAACCGAAAAGCTCTTTTTTCTGCGCACCAGGGAACCAAGATGAGACTTAAAAATTGGCTGTCTTGGTTTTGTCATTGGAACTATAGAAAAAGACCAATAGAGCACTTTTCCCCTCTTAAACAGCAGGAATCAACTCTCTCTCTCTCTCTCTCTCTCTCTCTCTCTCACTCTCTCTCTCTCTCAGCAGAGGTGAACTCCTCAGAGCCCAATCGGACCAACGAATACTGACTGATTTGGGCAATACTGTTTAGTGAACCCAAAGCCACAAGCCATCCACAAAGCCGCAAATATATACAATATATATATATACACTCATCATATATACAATGTATATATATATATATGTATATGTATGTAATATAGTTATATCTACCATAACCCTGGTCAGCACAATTATAAATCAACTTGGCAGAACATCACTTGGACATAGCCTTTGACTGGTCGAGGTTTCGATGGGCATGTCTCGATTGCTTTATCGTGGCCGGGGCTTCCCAGTTGACAGCTACAGCTTTCAGATTATGAACATCCATCTACATGTTGAATGATATTTAATGCATGAAACACACTTTCAGATGCTGGTAAATAGATTGAACTCAGGATTTCCGGCTTTAATTCGAATTCATCACCATAGTCGAAACATGTCCTCCAAAGCCGGAAGTTATCTACAGAGCTGCCACTCTGTATCCGTTTTTGGCCAGGCTGAATCTTTGGCAGATTTTTTTTCATTTTTTCTTCAAAGGACCATATGGCCAGCTTGGTCTAGCCAGCCTGGTCCCTGTTTGTTTCACGGCAAAGAGTTGAACTGAGTTGAACCTGCCACGATGCTTGAGCCAGCTGCCGTTCTTCTGAACGAAATCGCTGTGGATGTTGGCCCTAAAGTTTTAAAGGAAGCAGAAGAAATATGTTTTACGGGAACAGACATGAAGGAGACCTGTGTTGTTCTTCCCCCTTTCTGAAAATCTTGTGATTTCCAGGATGAAACGAACCACACATGCAGGAAACATGAGTTGTTTTAACCATGTGTTTCTCATGAACAAATAAGGTGCTCCATTATTGACCACAATGTTAAGCCATCATAGAACCAATTTCAAGTAGCTGATATCTACTCACCAAAATTACCCGGTAAAATGTGTATTATATTCTGATATATATAATTAAACCTAGCTATAGAACATGGCCATGATTGACAATATAGGTAGGGAGGTCATTAACTTATGAACGGGTCATGTTCCATGGATAAGTTAAAATGACAAGAGGTGTTCAAAAAAATATCACCATATTGATGGTTAAACAGTTAAACCTCTACAATTCATTCATGGTTGTGTTCCTACGTCCTACGTAAATGCACACTTCAAAATCCAATTCTAAGCGACCAATATCTACTGCAATTGACCGATGATTTTCACCAGTATACTTCACCAATTTTTACTATAAGCAGTATTTTTTGTTTCCATTAATTAATCAATATCTAAGCAATAGTTATGTTACCTAAGCTAATTTTCACATTTCACCAGAATTTCCTGAAGCAATATTTACTCACCAGTATCTTAAGTTCCATGAATTCTAGCAATTTACTGCTGCTTTTTACGGGAATGGGGGAAGGGGGACGATCATTGCTTGGGTCATTCCCTCAATGGATTGGTTAGAAAAATCACGGGAAGGTTTCCAAAAACCGGAAACGATTTCTCGGTATTTTCTCGTGAAATCTGGTGCTTTCCGAAGTAAATGTTCCCTTAAAGCAATCCATTGATTCCCCCATTCCCCACTGAGCACCAGGGATGCTCGGACTCAGGTCTCATCCTTCATAGACTTGGCCTTGGCCTTTGAGATGCGCGCCAAAGAGCAGGTGCCGACGTGGGAAATGGATGGAACATGGATGAAAACTGATGGGACAATGATGGAAATATGATGGAATTTTGATTCAAACTGATGGGACATAGTGACATAGTGGATAGAACATTGACATGATGGAATATTATGTAAAAAATAATGGACAATGATGGATCGTGATTAAACATGGACGGACGCATGGTGGAAAAAATGCGGAAAATGGGAAATCAATGGGAACATGATGGACACATGATAGAAACATGAGCGAGGAATGATGGAACAATGATGGAACATTCTGAAGCAATGATGGAGACATGACAGAACATTACCCTCTGGTAAACTAACATAACTATGGAAAATCACCATTTTTAATGGGAAAACTCACTATAAATGGCCATTTTCAATAGCTATGTTAAATTACCAGAGGGTATGTAGATCGATGAGTCGATGATTGACTTGGAACATCTTGGACTAATCAAAACTGGTGATGACTTTTGACAAAATGCTAGTCGATGATTGACTTGGAACATCTTGGAGCATCTTGGACTAATCAAAACTGGTGAAATTCAGAGACGAAGGATACCCTCTGGTAATTCAACGTAGCTATTGTAAATGGCCATTAATAGTGGATTTTCCCATTAAAAATGATGATTTTCCATAGCTATGTTAGTTTACCAGAGGGTATGAGTTTCTCAAGCCTGGGATTGTTTGGGTACACAGTTGCCTATCCACCTATCCATGAGTTTCATAGGGCTTTTGAATGAAGCAGGGTCGGATCATTGAGAGAAGAAGACCACCTGTAATCAATACTGGAGATCCATGGACCAAAGTTGACGCTGATTATATCAGCAACAATTCTTCCATATGAACTTCCTAACATTGCCAATCGTTTGTTTATAATTGTTTTCTCTTGCTGACCCTCTCTACTACCCAGAGTCATCCATTCTTTGCCTTTGTCAGCCAGGAGTTGAGTGGGAGTTCATCCTCTGGCATGTCAGCCATCCGTGTGATGCGAGTGCTGCTTGGATGTTTAAAAAAGGCCATAGCTTGGGTTCAACTTTATCAACCATACCGGTAATCCATCCCCCGTGTTTGGAGTATGAACCCACCGTGTTTGGAGTATCGTTTGTACCCAGCTGGTTCGACCATGTTCAACCATCACCCGTTTGTCATGTCCTGTTTGTCATGCTGATTTTGTTGGGTACAACCAGACCCATTTGGCCCATTTGGTGCTCTGCAAGTCCAGCTTTCGCGTTTCAAAGTCATTGAGGTCATTGTGACCACTGCAATCCAAACATTTACCACAAATAAACACTAGACAACGTGAAAGAGCCGCATGTTCAACGCGATTGCTTTCTCCATGACTTTCAGTCTCGCAATGTGGCACATTGGCCATTAGAAACTTATTGACAACCAACACTCAGGGCCTCAAACCACACACACACACTGACTGTAAATCGCCAAAATGCAGATTATATTACATAATGCTATTCCTTTTTCTTCCTATAACCCATAGGATCCATGTATGGTATAGATGCTAACACTTGGGGTATATTGATGGTAAATGTTACCATATATAGCATACATGGATCCTATGGGTAATAGTACCTTACGCTTTCCCAACGTCCCGAGCCACGAGCTTTCCCTTCCCAGCGCTTTAGATGTCCGAGCAGCCACGAGCTGCCACGACCTGAGGCTGCGCATCAGCCGACTGATTCGGGTCACGCGCATCGCCAAGTTGATGATGTGGTTAAAGGCCTCCAATGATGGGAAAATGATGGGAAAATGATGGAGAAAGGCTTCTGGAAGAGCAGAAATCTGGAGTTGCTTCTGACCAGACTTTTGTAGGATATCTTAGGGCCTTGGAGATGTTGGAGAACTACCCAGAAACTTCGAAGAGTTGAATCTAAGGGTACCCAGCCGTGAAAATTTGAAGATTTTGTTGGTTTAACCGGCCTAACTTTTATCCAACTTTTATGGTCGGTTGTCCCAAACGCGAGGGAACTTCTTACCTATTTATTCCCCATGATATTCCCATTGCTACTGCTTAAATCATCACTATAACTGGTTGAATCCTCAATTTTGACACATATCAAGTTGGTTATATATCCCCTTAGCCTGTTCGAATCCCATTGTCACCGGTAAAATCGGCAAAATCCTGGATTTTAAGCTATTCCACATGGGGTCCAGGATTGCCCCGCCTCAGGCGTTGCGTACCCTGATCCATTCCATCTTTGCGGCACGGCTGGAGGATGGATATTTGTTGCTAGAAATCATATGAAAATCAGAGATGAACATCATGATAATCAAATTTGAATGTCGGAAACACATGAAATCATTGACTTCGCGCTTCTGAATTATTGTGTTTCATATGTGTTTCAATCATTGATACGAAGAGAACTGTAAAGAAACATATTCATGATTTGTTATCCAACATGTCTTGGGAAGATGATCCGCTGCCCCTCGAGCAGCCGATGCAGCCCTTGAGGTCCATGTTTGGGTTGTCTACCCTTTGATCAACTTACGGATTTTACCAAGGGGTTGTCTCAAACTGTTCAGAACTCCATAGTTGGAATCAGGTTCGGACGAGTTTCTCAGAAAGTTTGGTCATGTTTGGATAATCAAATGGCACACAAACAAAATGAGACAAAGCCACTGGCATTCTCTAGGTCGCACCTCGTTTGACCCTTTTTTCAAGCTGAGGTCACATTGAAATCCTTGGTCTGGGCTTTGGTGTTGCTGGCACTCATCATGTATGTCTGGGGGCCCGGAAAATGTGCTGTAGAATTGGCTGGAAACGCGGAACATTTTATATGAGGTCACTCCAACGAGCCCGTTTTGAAATGCGGCGCAGTCGTGCAAAATCTGCCTGGGATTCTACCCCTTTACTTTCAAAAAGGCTGACTCTATGAAGATTCGATGACTTAAGATCCCATTAACATCTCATTGATATTGATAAATATATATATATATATATAATATGTAGTATATAGTATATATATACACACATATCACTAAGCTTCCGGTTACCTTTGACGGGTAACCACTTCACTTACCTATGAGACAGGTAACCAAACATAGTTTCCGGAACCAAGGTTTGATGTAGCAATTGGAACAGTGACAAACAGGTCGGAACCGTGACAAAACACATTGGAACCGTGAAAATATACCTTGGAACTGTTAGAAAATGAGTGGAACCGTGATGAACCAGTTGCTTCTATTTGTGGTTCCTCGCTGGCAGCCTGGTTCCTGTAAATCCGTCGCCGAGGCCTAGTTACCTATGGGAAAGGTTACCAGGAAAATCAATAGGATGAACACCCCATCAATATCATCAATTAACATCGCATCAATCAAAAAAAAATATAATGGGAAATCTCTGGGTCCCCGTTGTGTGAAACTTCACGACGTGTGGTCATTCGATCTGGCGGCCAAGGTCTTTGCGATCATGTTGTCCTCTGCGGCCATTGATCGATTAGTGGACCTGCAGGTGCCCATTTTTTGGGCGATGGATGGATGGGAACATAGGGCCGTACAGTATGAAAAAAGTCACGGCCCAACTAAGTTACCCTCTGGTTATTTAACATAGCCATGGGAAATGGCCCATTTATAGATGGTTTACCTATTAAAGATGGTGATTTTCCATGGCTATGTTAAATAACCAGATAGTAACAGCTATAAATGGGATGAAATAACTCTTATAACTTATATATATATAATATCATTATAGACCAGTTTTTGCCGTAGGAACTTGAAAAGTAAAAACTAACATAGTTATGGAAATTTGCCTTTTATAGATGATCTACCATCTTTTTTTGATGGGAACATAGGTACAATGTGGGCCCCCAAGATGGCTAAATTGGTTCATAACTACAATAACATGAGGTTTATAGGGAATATATCTATAGTTAGATGAGGCTATAAACCAATTTATGACTAGGGGGCCACTTTGTAGGTAGTAACTCGTTAGTAACCTGCAAAAGATTGAAACTTGATATTGAAGTATTTGAGTTGGATTTTACTCTTGTATCTTTTCGGAGGGATTCCACAATCATAAAGCATATAGGATTCTGAGGGTCACCATGTTCCGAGAAATCCTTGTCGTGAGATGGGCAGAAAGGTTAAGGATTTCACCAAAATGGGAAGATCAGTGGTATGGAATTGTTGTACTTTCAAGCGCATCACAGGGATACCTCTGAATCAAAAACAATTCATGGGTGGAACACAAAAAGCCCACATTCAAGGATCAGTGATTTGGGAAATCCACCTTTGCATCCATCAACATCTAAGATGCAGCCCATTTCTTGCCTTTTGCCTAGTCATTTCGGTATTCCCATTCCCCTAATATTAAATTACTGCCCTGGGCACTAGAAACCCAGGTTGGGTATGTGTGTTGTTCATTTTGAGGGCCCATGTGGGTGCTATTCAATCATCCAGTTCTTGAAGGCATCGCTAGCCAAGTTTCACCGTTTCACCTGGCTTTGTTGTAGGGCCGGCTCAGAAAGTCGAAGCGCCAACTGCTCATGGTGAAGTTTTGACATTTGTATAATTTCTGGTTGGTGGTTTGGAACATTTTTTATTTTCCATAATATATGGGATCATCCTTCCCCTTGACTCATATTTTTTAAGATGGTTAAAACCACCAACCAGATTTAATTAGCACCTTTTATGTTTCAACTTGGGCATGTGTGATCACCTTACCTTCTTCGTCCAAAGCCAAAGAAATCGGAAGACCCCAGTCTTCTTGTTTTCTCCTCTGAACCGCTCACCGGTACTTCTCCTATTACCGGTACTTCTCGTCTTGCAACCGGTGGTGTTTGGTACTCAAACTGTGGCACCGTTGCCATCTGTTGCCCATGTTTGATCGACAAAGACTACCCAACGGTCAAAACCCTGGTACTCTTCTGTTCACGCCAGCAAAAACTGATAAATGCATATTCATATATATATATAGATTCATCCCTCCCGTTCCAATGGTTGTATATCTGAAACCATGAGCCCACACCAGTTCTTGGTGATTTCTCATCAACATGATCCCATTGTTGGCTAAATATGCCTAATTACTAGTTTCATCTATAGTTTCTATTTGTTGGTTTTTTGTCAACCAGACTTGGCTGAAGGTCCCATCGAAACAGCATCAAAGAGCTAGGCCCTAGGCCCCCTAGGCCCTGACGTAAGAACTGGTGTTTACCTCAGAACTTGGACTGGTTGGTGGTTTCAAACATGTTTTTATTTTCCAGAATATATGGGATAATCCTTCCAAGATGGTTAAAACATGTTAAAAAAACACCAACCAGTCTAGTATTTTAGTAGAACTTTCGCACTATGTCTTTGGGTCAATTGATGGTACGTCTTTAGCATTGTTTCCTTGTTTCCCCCATGTAAAAATGCTGCGTCAAGACCACCTTCGGCCCCAATTTCTAGAGGATCTGCCAAGAGACGCCTGGTCCGCCAGCGATCTGGCGCTTGAGGGTTTCTGGGGTGCCTTGACTGGGAAGTTTGGGGACTTCACCAGAAAACTTTTTGGGGATTTCACCAACGGCTGTTGAAGTTCACAGCTGTTTTTTGTTTTTTTGATGTGTCTGAAAATGGGACACGTACGTTTCCCAGATGCGAAAATGGAGAAATGCCGACTTCTGGAGCAAAACCACCATTTTGGGATGGTACAATGTCTGGGGACAGCACCAGAACGCTGGTGATGTTGAGCAAAATCACTGGTGCGGGCTGATGATGCTGGTTACCATGCCAAGTTAGGGCAGTTAGGGTCCGGAATTGGCAGATTGCAGATTTGGGATATGGAGGAGAATGATCTAGTTGTCTGGCGATCCCACAGAAAACTGCTTCACACTGCCCAAGATCATTCGGACGATGACACATTTTGTAGATGATCGCCAAAAAGTGATGAATTCAATGGCATAACGAACATGACATTTCCATTTTTCTTATTTTCACTTCACGGTTCTTGTTTTAACATGTTTTAACGTCACCTTTTCGCCATCCCCATTCGACAGATCCACATAAAACCGCCGAGGTTCGATGGGCGATGCAGTGCCGGAAACTCAGAACATGTTCGATCCATGGCGTTTCTTTTACCGTGATTTTTATGGTTTACACAAATGACTATGATGACTATATGTGTGTGTTTACATTGTTTTACTATTGTTTACCAATTTTGTGGCTACTGGATCTAAGGTCTAGGTAATTATTAATATAATCAACTACATATTTTCCAGAAATATCCAAACCACACTGATTGACATTGAAGTGGCTAAGTGGCTAAGTTCGGAGAGTGGGTTTAAGTATTGCGCATAATATCTGCCCAGCTTAAATGACCAAAAAAACAGGGTCACAATTTTCAGTAGGGTTGGCCACCGACCAGTGTTGGTTATCACCTGACAAACTAGTAATTATTGAATGTCTACTCATCTACCCTTCAACATGATGATGCCATAAAATTGTGCTCTTGGAGATGGATTGATCGTTGGACAAGCAAAAAACAAGAACAGATTTTGGGACTGCAACGAACCACAAGGGGATATCAACAACAATCATTCTAATTTCACCAATTTGGGAGGGGATTCTTGGATTGCAGCCCCCGCCTGTACAAAAAATGGTCTCAACTGTAATTCCCGCCAGTCACTTTGCTTCATTATTGCATGTAATTGCCAGGATGTCCAGGAATTGCACGTATGTATACTATACAAAAATAGATAAATATGCATATATATATATGTATTATCTGATATTATATATATATATATTATATATACTGTTATATATATATATATGTATACATATACACATAATATGTTATATGTTATATATGTAAACGGACTATCCCCATCGCTAAGCCTAACTACCCATGGCACGGACCCCACATTCGCCTCGTCCAGTCGTCCAGGTCCACACTCTTCATGTCCATCACCGGTGGCATCTCCTGGCAGATTGCTGAGACGCCCTTGATGGGCTTGTCCTTGGTACCTTGACGAAGCCCGCTCTGGAAGCGGCTGGAAACAGCGTTGTCGAAGGCACTCGGAGAAACAAACTGATCAAACAACGCTATAGTGTTTTACTGTATGTTTTAACGTTATTTTGAGTTCATGTCGTAACATTGTGTTGCAGAATTCTTCGCAACGGGATTGTTGCTAACATTGCAAACCTCGAAAAATACCAGCCGTATTGCCTTAGTAGGGTTTGGAAAGCATGTTGCATTCCAATCCCTCTCCCTTTAGCCTTGAATACCCCTACTACAAGAGCCTGATTTTACTTTTTGATCTTTTTCATTGTGGGTTCCCAAACATTGAGGTAGTTCACATCAGTTCACCGAGGTACACATAGGATTTACAACAAGATTTGGAAAGGTCATTGTGAATGACGGGCAGTTTCATATCATGTTTCCAATTCCAAGTGAAGGAGGTGAAGCAAAGCATGGAAACTTCAAACTGTAAGACTGGGATGTCACACAAGTCGAAATGAACTGAGGCAAACTTGTAAACACCAGGAAAGTGAGATGCACCAAGCTATAGACTGGGATTGAAGACATGTCAGATGACTTCATTGGCGACCACTGGGATCTCAATTTTTGCGCTTCACACAGGGAGTGGTTCATCCGACTGTAAATGGGAACTTGGTGAGAGACTACTTAAGAATCAGGGAGGACAATGTGAATAACTGTATATGAATATAATTGGCTTATTGGAAAGTATGAGCTGACCCCTGGGAATATTTACTTACCAACCAGTAAATTCTTGGGGATCCCCCCAACGACATCCGCCAGGTGATTGTCATCCATGCCCACCATGACTTAGGAAACCTCCAAATGGAGAAGATCCACATTTAATGTTGTTTCGCACATGTTTTCTCCATTACTTAAGTGACTATGTACTTGTTTCAAAGCACTCACTTGCCCTACACAATGACTTTGCGGCTTCATGTTGTGTATGTTCACCAGACTGACCAGCCTTTAGGCTATAGGAACAAGCCAAACTCTATGAACTGGCATCACTATAATGAGGCATATTGATTAATGACTCTTTATTAACTGATCCATAGATTAACTCTGTTAACTGGCCTCATGTTAAGTGCCTCGTGGAAGTCTGAGTCATAGTCCCAGTTCTGTTGACCGTTGGAGTTGCATTCTTGCGGTTGATCACATAGCGAAATGGCTGGGTTCTGCCTTGGCGTTGCTCGAGAGATGTACATGGATAACTATCGCAACATCATCATGTTGACATAAATGTCTATTTGGAATGAACATGATTGTGCCGGATGGTAGATGGTCTATGTGTTTTTTGTTTAACATTTATCGTGCATAATGGCGCATAGTCATTCAATTCTTTCGAAGCTGTCGCATCTATCTAATCTACGTATATATATATACATATATATATATATATTATATTATGTTATATTGTATATTATATAATATATATTGTATATTATATTATATATATATATATATATTCATGGATTTGTTTGAAACTAGTGTAAATTAAAGTCATGTGGTTTCCAAGCAAATTTTCCAAACAGCCACGCAGGGAACCCAGCATATGAAGTTGGAACACATGAAGTATCACCATTCTTGTCCTATGACTGCAGCATTTTGCACCCAATTTGGGAGACATAGTCTGGTTATACTCTTTATCCGTTGATCAAACATGATAAACTGAAAAATGGGACAACCATATAAAATATGATAGAAATTCAATGGCCATTTCAGGAACCTAAATTGGAGGTACCTACCATATATAAGGCCTATTTTTCAGGCCTAAATTTCAGGGAATATCCCCACAATTCATATGGCCAGAAATATGGTACTAACTTACCTCCAATTTAGGATCCTGGAATTCCCATTGAGAAATGGGGGGTTTTCCATTGGAACATCATCGAAGTAAATGGTGATGTGTTGATGATCCAAGGCCTGGAAGGCCGGCGGGTTGCACTGACCATGGGAGCACCATGAGGTGAAGATAGCCCTAGTGATTGGTTTTACACTTAAAGTCCTAGAAGCCAGGTATTTTTTAATGGTTATAAATGGAGTTATCATTCCGTAAATGAGGTTAGATTATAACTGACTTATAACTTATAACTGGTAAAAGGCCATGACTGTAGGGTGGCTACTGTTTGATACCTGGTTTATTGGGAACTATGAACTAGCCTATGATGGCTACCTATCAGCACCAATCAGACCTAGTTTTGACGGTGGCATTCAACGAGCCTTATTTTATAACCAGCCCGAATGATGTTGAAACCATCAAGAATACGGATGACCAACCAATAAAAATACTGCATTTGGGTTCGGTGCAGTACCTTTGAAATGGGGCCCTTTGTACCCAATTCATTTTAGTAACGTGATAAATAAGGATAGTGTGCTTCAATTTTCAGGCAAACCACATATCTGAGCTTCTGAAACTTGAAGCTGCTGGAACTCAAACATGGTCAATTTTCTGTGATATGACTGCAAGAAATCCCCGATGGTCCAGCGGCAGCAGGTGGTCTTCATGTTGTACATCTCATTCACCATGTTCGCAGCCGCCGTCTTAGATGAAAGGTTAAGGAGGGTGCGAGTGGATATGGATGTTTCCTAAAAAAAGTTGGGTACAGCAGCCCCAGATCAGCCCAAATTTCAGACTATTTTAAGTATATGTTTCCTCAACTTTTATGGGGATACCCGGATACCCATGGATACCCTCGCTGATCATTCACAGATGATTTTGGTATTTCAACCTGTGGTTTTTTTTTGATTACCAGTGATTTGGGCTCAACTTTTTTTAGTGGCCCAGTCAAGGAGGCAATCCACGGAATGGTCGGAAAGTAGGTAAAACCCCCAAATCACATGGTTTATGTATATCAAATATAGATACACAATGATACATATATGATGATAATATATATATATAGAGTATATACACATATTTAACTATACGTATACAAACATATAGGTAACCAGGTATATCATTATTGCTGGTTTTCTGCATGTTTTATCATTTTTGCACAAGGCGTCATGTTTCTGTTTGGAGGTCAAGATCACTTGAAATCGTCCTTGTTTTTCCATGGTGGGCCAGCCCTGCCGATGCACCGGAACTATGTTGGAAATCCATATGGATTTTAGTGACCCAAATAGAGTGGATATTCACTAATGTACTTTCACATTTTTTTGTTTTTTTTGATGACAAAATGTCATATTATGTCATATTCACAAATATCTATGACATTTTCAAAAATTCGAGATATTAAAAATGGGCTAAGATATTCATCTAAGTCATTCACATTTTGTCATCAAAAAAACACATCTTTCTCCACTGCTTTCACCGCTGCTTAACCCGCTTTTGACCACGTCACGCTTTACGCCACGCGACGTCAGGTCTTGAATGTTTGGGCCTCAGCGGCGTGAGCGGCGTCAAAAACCAATGTATGCCAATGTTATGGTAAACCCTTGGTTGAAACATTGGTTTATTGGGGATGTTGATGTTGATGTCCCCAATATTCAACACATCTTGAAATCAACAGTTCACACTTGTCAATTTCAGCAAAACCCTGTCTGTGTTCGAATCTCTTTGTTGTCAACCAGATTGTCATGACTCGAGTTGGAGCTATCAGTCGTAGAAGTCTGACTTGCCGCAGTTGATGCTATGTTTTAGTTTGATGGTGTCATTGAAAACTTTGAAGCACCTGTGGATTGCACAGCGTATGTTTCTATTGACAGAAATGCCATAGTGACATCGTGCACTGTCTCATAATTCGACAGGAGTTCTTGTGCACGAACTTTCTGGTTTCCGCTTGAAGCAACATGATTCGCACTAAAAGCCATCAGACGCTTTCTATAGGTTCTGAATGGGCGCTCAAGCAATTGACACTCTAAGACCATGATTGGGCGCTCAAGACAATGATGTGATTGATGTGAGTGATTGATTGATTGATTGATTGACTGACTGATTGATTGATTGATTGCCAGCTAGCTAGCCAGCTAGCCAGCTAGCCAGCTAGCTAGCTAGCTAGCTAGGTTGGTTGGTTGGTTGATGATGTTGTTGATGATGATGATGTTGATGATGATGATGATGGTGATGATGATGGTGATGATGAACAGCGTGGTGACAATGACAATGACAATAACGATGTTGGTGAATATGGTGAACATAGCAATGACGATAGCAATGTTAATGATGAATATGATGACGATGGACTGACCTCTTCCGTATGTTCCAGTTTGTTCCTCACCTGCCAGGTGGGGATCTCTATAGATTTTATGTTAGCTTTCCCGCTCCTTCAATGTCATTGCCAGATTCCTCGCCAGGGTCTTAAGGCCTCGCTGGACCCGAAGTCTATTGCCAAATTAAGTGGCAGATAGACCGTCAGATAAAAAGGTACGTAGAATGTCGGATAGCATCTCAGAATATACATGTCAAATCGCAGAATATATGGTGACCGTTCATGTTATGTTGAAAACCCTCGCGAAAGTTCTTGAACAAAAATTGTCGCACAAATTTTGCGACAATTAGATACTATGAACCATCATACTTTTTGTATTATGCAATATTAAATAAGTCATATATAAATTAAAAAGGGCTACAGCCCCCTGCCGCCAACCCCTGGGTTGTTCCCAGGGGTGCGGCAGGAGAAGGGTACCGGATAATTTGGGTTTGGTTCTGGTTCAGTTCACGCTGTGGTGCTGTACTCACGACATGTACCTTTCCCTTCATTCATAGGCAGCAGGCGAGCTTCCACAGGTGAGACTTCGGCACAGTGGTACTGCCTAACGTTGCTTTCTGAAGTCTCAAGAAACAAGCTCCAAACGCAGCAGCCAAGCTTGCAACAGTGAGGCCTTGCGGGAGCCAAACACCAAGGCCCGCGGCGGTTGCTTTTACTTTGATGTGCCCCGTGCGGATGGCTGGGGCCTGCAGACAGGATGATTTTCGCGAAAGTTCCGTGAAAGTCGGCGAGGAGCGGGCAAAAGTGAAAGTGCATTTTGAAGCGGGTGGCTCAGTAAGCCGTCCACAAAATACCGCCCAATCAGGAACAATCTGTCCTGAGAAGGGACTCTAGTGATGAGCAAGAATAAGATATGTAATGGAAGTGCTCTGTAATGTGTCAAGAAGGGTACCAGGGAAAATGTCAGAATATATGTCACGTACAGAATGCAAGAATATCTGTGAGCGAGATAGAAGATCATTTCCTATGTTAGACAAAGTGTCACCTAGAATGTAGTCAGATAAAATGTCAGATAGCATCTCAGAATATATGTCAGATAGAATGTCAGAATATATGTCAGGTTAGAATATCAGAATATGTGTCTGAATATATGTTGGAACAAAGTGCCAGACTGAATGCCACATGAAATGTGGATAGAATGCGAGCTGGTGGGGGAAACCCGAAGAAAAAAATCATTTGAATCCTGGGATGCCTGCGTTTTTTCTTCTTTTATCTGATCTATAGAATGTTTTGATTGATTATTTGTGTCGTTTGCTGCTGTGCTGGCCGGCGCCGGCAATCGCTGCAGAGGTGATGACAGGCGTTTTCTGATTCTTGTCTTGCAATAATGTAGTGTTTTTTGCGGATCATTGTTCTTATTCATTTGTCCAGTTGTGCGGCTGTTGATTTCGCCTGACACATGCAGCATGATTTCCAACCTGGATCATCCATTGATTATCCCACGTTTGAAACAACCGTAATCCCCACAGACCGAATCCGAGGCCAGTCAGCCATAGAGAGTTTCCCGTCGGCAAAATCATAGCCTGCTTAAATTTTGATGCATGGGATTTCGAACAGTTGATCCGTTTCAAAACATATTTGCTTCCAACGTTTTCCAACAAAATACATGATTCCTGGGTTATGTTGAACTATTGTCATTGCATATGTCGGCAGACTCATGTGCGAGACAATGTTTGCAGTCTTTGGACGCCCTCGGGGTTGCCTTAGGTGCTGCGAGGGATCACGACATGGTGCCTTGGAAAAAACGGTTTTGTTTTTTGTTTGTTTTGGTCAAACGGAGTTTGTCATACAGCCAAACCCCACCCCCCAAGAAAACAGTACTAATTTGCATAATATTAGTGATAAAATATTTTCTATTAGGTTCATTTAGTTTCTGTTTTTTTTTGGGGGGTGCCTAGACATGATGAACAAATAGCGTCAAAAACAACCAGAAAAATACACATAATTGCTTCGCGACCATTTCGGTGTCGCCTACGTAGTAAATTTCAGACACACGTGAAAACATGCGCCGACATGCGCGGAGATTGATCCAATCCAACAAAACTAGATGTTTTCTATAGGGAAGCGGAAGACATGAACAAAAATGCAAAACCACAAATGTTTTTGTTTTGTTGGTTTACGTTTTGTTTCCATTGTCGCAGAATCTGTTTTTTTAACAAAAAACGTGACTGGCAGGCAATGCAAAATGTGATGTCCGACAAGGAGGCCTTCACCAGCGACTAAGACGCATGTTATTTTTTGTTGTTTCTCAATGTGGGATACCCCGTGTCGCAGTTGGTTTCCCCATGACATTCCCAATCACTTGGATCATATTTTGGGGTCCCCCATGACTTCGGAATACTGATAGGAAACCTATAAACCTCCAATTGTAGACAATGGTTTTTCACAACTGTCCCATATGTTTCATTTTTTATACACAATAGCGAGTTAAAATCAAAATGTTGGTGAAATCCCCAGCTCCCAACATGTTTGTTGCTGGTTAAATCCCATTTCAAGAGATAACCATATTTTTATCATTGTTAAGTCCCAATTCTCATTGGTTAAACGGTTAAAAATCATATCCTTTGTGCTACACTTCATACTACCTATTACTACCTCACATTGCTAGGATCGTCATAATTTATTGTGAGCAATGATGAGCAGTGGCTGATGAACCTCCTTTGTTTTTTTAGCGGATGCACTATCCAATATACTACATACTACATATCCAATCCTTGACATATATATATAATATAGACACACATATAAACATATATGTATGTATGTATGTATGTATGTATGTATATGTATATGTAAAGCGTATATATATATATATATGTATACACATATACATATATATATAGAGGATATTATCACAATCCATGGTGAGAAATCTGTTCTCAACGCTGCTGGGCCGAGGGAAATTCCTGCACCTTTTTCACATGCTTGACCAGGACGACACAGGCGCGATTGAGGGCGACTGATGCAAGATTAGGGTCCTCCGAACGATAGGAAAAATGGGTATGAAAAACAACAAAAGACAAGGGGTCAACCAACAAAAATGTGGATTTATAGTTTATGTATGATATCCAAGTTGGTTGAAATATGTCGATAAACTGTAAGGCATATGGTAGATATATTGGCACAGTTGCAGTAGGTGGGTGAACATATATGCCAACAAACATAACTGGAGCTCCCTAGTGTATTGATCTGTGAAATTTTGATATAGGGTGTGTTTGATAATTGTGTCTAGATAGAGTACCCTTCAAACCGAATGGTTCATCAGAATTGCCTCTTTAACATAACAAAATACGGCTTTGATTGAAAATAGTGCAAACCCCGAGTTATGGCCATTTCAAATTGAACCATTATGATAATTTGGATTTTTCCCGGCAAACCCAGTTCGGTCTGGTGAAAAAAAAAATGTGCGGGTCAACCCTTTCAGTGTGTAGAATTCCCATGATCTTTGTGTGATTTTTGCCAGTCTTGATACCGTCTTGGTTTTGTCAGATTTTGTCAGATGTTCGATGTTCCTATTTTCGAGGATCAATCTTGCATGGGCACTTGAGTACCTTCATGTTTTTTCTTAACCAACCAACCCAAAGTAGCTTAGCCATATATTCAATATGCCACCATAAAATGATAGACCTGGTAGGTCTTCAAGTTTTACCCCCTGTTAAGCATACAAAAATCTATTGAAGCCATGGCCATGGTGAACTAGTTGATTTACCCGGCTACATAGCATGGTGATTGTCCATAGTTATGGAGTCATGGAACAGTTTACCAGAGGATAAATCCCATTAAAATCCCATTAAAATCCCATGAAAATCACATTAAAATCCCATTAAATCCCATTAAATCCCATTAAAATCCCATTAAATCCCATTAAATCCCATTCAATCCCATTCAATCCCATTAAATCCCAGTAAAATCCCATTAAACCCCATTAAAATCCCATTAAATCCCATTAAACCAATTTTTCTCCCGTGAAACGCTTCATGTTTTTCTGGGACCGTAAAAACGGTGGCAGGTCTCATTACCCTGGTGGAGTTGGAGGAACGGATGGAGGCGCGGGAACCGAACGGGGAAGTCTGGGTAAATTTTAGTAATTCATTGGAAAATCATGGGATTTATAATGATTCAATGGAATTTTATAGTGATTCAATGGGATATTAATGGGATATACCCTCTGGTAAACTAACAGTTTGCTATGGAAAATCACCATTTTTAATGGGAAAATCCACTATTTCTATGGCCATTTTCAATAGCTCTGTAACAAATTACCAGAGGGTAATTCATTTGGGGATACACTCATCTGATATTCAGAAGATATGGAAAATACACACCTAGAAGGACATGAATTTTATGAATTACTATAAACTGATTCACTCATTTGAAAGAAGACCATTTGGGGATACTTGGTATAGCCATCATTCCAGTGAGGGAGAAAAGTGAGGTCGTTCTAAACTACGCAGAAACACGGTTTTAAATTTGTGTCTAAATCCCACATCTTGTGAATCATCACTTTCCCCTATAACATGCATTTTTTTTGGCTATACCCCAGTTAGAGACACCATAGATGTTCCACTGGATCTGGAATGATGATCCAGATATGGATTCAACCAATAATGTAGACAATGCATTCGTTTTTTAAAATATGATTTAACACTTGGGGACTTAATATGATTTAACACTTGGGTACTTAATCTGATTTAACACTTGGGGACTTAATATGATTTAACTCGTGGGGACTTAATATGATTTAGCACTTGGGGACTTAATATGATTTAGCACTTGGAAACTTAATATGATTTAACACTTGGAGACTTAATATGATTTAGCACTTGGGAACTTAATATGATTTAACACTTGGGGACTTAATATGAGTTAACACTTGGGGACTTAATACCAGTAGTACCGCACAAGGCGGTGGCGGAAGTTTCAAAAATGGAAAACCTGTAGTACTATAGTAGAGGTGAGTTGGTGTGACGCAAAAATGGCAGAGCGAACCCACTGATGGATTGAAAGGTGGTTGAGTGTTTCTCCCTTTCTGTCTCTCTTTCTCTCTGTGTCTCTCTTTCGCCATCTATCTAC
>Ga0126342_10001668_pt1 | contig 32203 bp, 32 predicted proteins | sample Cyp1metagenome_FD_92528 | JGI IMG/M metagenome (GOLD analysis project Ga0126342, IMG submission 92528) | Coral microbial communities from Lord Howe Island, Old Settlement Bay, Australia - Cyphastrea 1 metagenome | ecosystem: Host-associated > Invertebrates > Cnidaria > Coral ...
AGTGTAATGTAGTGAAGTGTAGTGGAAGGTAGTGTAGTGTAGTGTAATTTAGTGTAGTGTAGTGTAATTTAGCGTAGTGGAGTGTAGTGGAGTGTAGTTGTGTATTCCTAGTTGTAGCTGTAGCGTGGTGGAGTGTAGTGTAGTGTAATGTAGTGAAGTGTAGTGGAAGGTAGTGTAGTGTAGTGTAATTTAGTGTAGTGTAGTGTAATTTAGCGTAGTGGAGTGTATTGTAGTGGAGTGTAGTTGTGTAGTTGTAGTTGTAGTGTAGTGGAGTGCAGTGGAGTGTATTGGGTGCACGGATAAACAAATCTCCGGCGGGTTTGATGCACCTACAGAATACTCAATCCAGTGCATGCATCAAAAAAAATGAAACAATCTCACACAGCAAAATTAAAACAATTTCATACGGTGGAGAGGAATGAGGCTCCCACAGTTCTCCCTCAGGTCCACCACCAAAACGAACAGTCCCAACCTGATGGAGCAGAACGAAGTGACGCATTAGAGACATTTAGAGACAGCATCAACAAAACTCCGACTTGTTTGGAACCATTTGCTGCACATGTGTGTTGCATTTGCAGGTTCGAGGAGTTTGGATGCCCCATCTTGAATGTTTCAACATGGCAGAGCTCTTCAGAGTCCCACACCTTTCCATCTGCTGCAAAGCACGCTGCACTGGGGCAATCACATCTGGCCCATTGAAGCTGATGATGTGGATGCAACCTTCAGATAAGTCGAAACAATGCGTGTCCACACATTCGCGGCTGTATTACATAACCCTTTTGGATCCTTTTGGCCTGAGCCAGGCAACCCGCCACATCGGAGAGCTGCTGGAATTCAACTGCATCTACACGCATTCCCTGCCGCTGCACTCCAACCGCATATTCCTCGGTAGTGAAACGAAAACTACGAGTACCATGGTGGGATAAGGATGGCCAAACCAATGTAGAGCTGAAATCAACTTAGTGGGTGGAAAGCTGATCAACTATGATAAACCTGGATAGCTAGATCACCCATATGTACTTCCAACATCTTCCATGATGTTTGCAATCAAATGCAGCTCCTTTGAACAATTTCTCTAAGCATCAGCTGCCAAGATGCTACCGGAGGTGCCCAAGGCATTGAGCGCTGGAACTTCACATTGGCGATTGTCCCAGGCAGTCCCGGGATCCAACGAGCTGCATCCGAAGGCGTCCGGACGCGCTTTCCATCGACCTCCACGAGACGATCGCTGACTCGAACGCCTTTCTCCGCAGCGGGGCTCTTTGGCACCACTGAAACCACCTCAGGGGCGGCACCTCGACCTCGAGCCGTGTCTTGCGCAAAGGCTACTCCGATGCCAACCACGTCACGGCCAGCGGCCACATCGTTGATTTCACTCCACTCCTCTGGAGGGTAGTACTGCGCATATGGATCTCTAAATGTCTCCAGCATTCGGCTTACCACATCCACCAAGCGCTTGGAAGTGCCGTCACGTCTGTCCGAAGCAATATTCTCTCCCAACGGAGGAAACAAACTATCCACCTGCTGCTGCAGCAAATCTATCCACTGAGTCTTACGAAGCTCCTCAAGCTTATCTTTCAATGCCTTCGACCAGGCAAATGTGCCACCTGCTTTGGTCAAGCTGGTGTCCAGGCTGTACATGGAGGCCGCGGTCCTGCCAATCAAACGCACGAAGACCGATTTGATATTATGACTGATAGGTGACGACAATCAATTGCCCTCAAGTATATAGTTATAAAAAGGGCATAATATGGCATAACGGGGTATTTCATTCGAGGTCTCCATTTCCGTTGTCCCTTTAAGTCAGTTTAATATGCTGCTGCATGGTGACACAGTATGACACGGTGAAAAAAAAACAAGACATCTGCACCTTGCCGGGCTGAAAAATACAGAAAACATCACAAAACATCACGAAACCAGGCGCGGCGGGACATACATCTGCAAAAACATGCAAAAACTAGGGGGATCCAGGGGGTCTGTGTGCAAAACCTGTCCCGTCTGCATCCAAGCGCGCTTTGCGAACAATTTTCATCAGTTCGACGCAACAGCAGTCAGCACTCAGCTGCTCCAGGCATGTACGTCCCCTGCGTGGGGAGAGAACTCGACTCATAGGGCGTATTGTTCCTCTTGCATGTCCCATGCATGTCCCATCAACCCGGTCTTTGTCCAGTGATGTCCAGTGATGTCCAGTGTACGTTGGGTCGATTGCCTTTCAGATCGAAACCCCTGCTGCGCGCAAACTTGTCCACATATTGATGCTGACCACTTTGTGCATCGATGCTAGGATAAAATGATCAAGCAGCAACGCCAAGGGGATTCAAACATCCAGCCTGAACTTTCATCGTTCCACCACAAAGGTCAAAGCGTGCTTAAGGTCCTGTAGCCTTGTGTAACTTGACCAGGTCGAAGAGTCCGTTTGCATCGTCGCTTTCAGCTCTCTGGGCCAAATGCTCTAGCACTGATGAATGTCGCGTCTTAAACGCCTTGGCAGCAGCAGCGATCTCGCCAACCGGCACAGCCCTGCTACCAGAAGCATCGATCGCATAAGCAACTTCTTCAGTGTCCATCTTAGAGATGTCAACCCCCCGAGCTGCCAAAGCTGAAAGCAGTGCATCCCAACCAAGCACAGCTCCAGGCATTGGACTGGGCATGAGATCCAACAGAACCATTTCCAAATCCACTGATGCAGCGAGACATGCCTTGAACAGGTCATCCACATGTCTTCTCAAAAAGACCTGACATTGCCTCGCCATGATGAGGAATCCTCTGTAACTAGACGAAGCATACGAAGCCGAGTTTGGTGCTCTGACAGCCAGGAATGCCCCAGCAAAGGTTTCTGCCAAGTCACGTTTCAATCCACTGGCGTCTTGCAGTAACCGGACTAGACCAGACAAATCTGCTGGAGCATCCAAGCCCCGAGACGTTCGACACGTTCGATCAGTTTGCTCTGCGCCGCTCCTGGTCCCACAGAGTTCCATCAACGCCTTGCGGATTTCTGCCCTGGCCTGCTGGAGGGTGTCACAAGTTCCACTGGGCCGAAGCCGATCCAAATAGTTGCAGAAGCGTCTGAAGTGTGCATAGGTCACAACACCATTCCCAGATGGATCATAAAGCAACTGGGCACCTGATACAAACTGCGAAACTGGCGATGGCCATTCCTCTAGTTTCCTCAACACTTCTTTCGACACATGGCCTTGATTCTCAACATCCAGGCATGCAAAAATCACATACGATGGCAAATCCAATCGGCTCAGTTGGCCCGTTGAGCTCACATCAAACATTGACACTGTTTCAGGAGACCCAGGGGTTCGCGAAGTCAGCCAACCTTTGTGGTCCGAATAGAGGGCATCCACGTCCAACAGGCCTTCAGGAGCCCATTGGCGGCCAACCTGCAGGGCGCATCATGGCATATCAATAACATATTAAATGACAACAGAGCAAAGAAACCGAGAAACGCCGAGGAAACAGTTGACCATGCATGACCATGGATCCGAAACAACAACTGCCGTTCCGAGCTTTGAGGAATGCGTCATAAATGTCATAAGCTCGATCGGATAACCCGACATATCACGACTGGCCAGCACGGATCAACCCAGCATCCCACCACCACGCCTCCAACAAGTCTGCCCAAGCCATGACGACGCCAGACTTCTGAAGGCATGCAGCGAACTGGTCCAGGTACACTTTGTTCTTCCCTGCTGTGCCACAAGATGTTCGCAACCGACTCCGTAGCTGTTCAGGGCCCATACCAATAGACAGCAAAGCTTGAAAGAAATGGCCAAACAATCCAGGTGTTTGAAGGGACTGGGGTGGGAGACCCCCAAAACCACTATGAACAAGCTCTTGGATGATATTCTGGGCACGCAGTCGAGGCAGGGCACCTTCAACAGATTCGACACTTGAAAGGCTCTTCAAGGCTTGCACGGCAGCTGACGCAGATGTTGGTAAGTGCAGCGCTTGCCAAACTTCAAGAGCACGACTCGTTCCTTCAGCATCAGTTTCTAAAATTCCTGCCAATGCTACTGGCTCAGGCGATGAGGAGCACCAAAGAATTGGTTTTCTATCAGAAACCTGAACTGCAGCAGCATCAAGTTGCTCTGCCACCAGGTTCACATCCAACTCACCAGCCCGTATCAAGCACAGGAGAGCTGAAATCAGCTGCCTTGCAGCAAAAAGCTGAGGCGCGACAAAGCCATCCGCAGCGTTTGCATTTGATGGCACCGGTGGAAAAGGCACATGGGCCGTTGCATCTGCAACTTGATTTTGCCAGAATGCCTCAGCTCTTTTCGATAGGAGCCGAGCTAAAGGACGTGCTGGGACCTCACCAGTGCCAGCAGGATCCAATAAGCTAAGCATTTCTTCAACCATTCCCCATCTTGGTCCTTGCCACGACCGTTTTTGTGCCAAGAGCGCCACAAGCTGAGTGTTTTGCAGGGAGGCAAACATCCCAAGCGCAGCTAGCTGTTCAACAAGCCATCCCAGTTCCTCTGGGCCAATGATTTGTTGCAACAAATCAATGGCCGCTTCCACTCTGGCCGATGCCTCTCGGAAAACACCTTTCCAAAGGTCTATGCTTACTGTGTTCACTTCACATTTGGCTTCTGCTGCGAATAGCTCTGCTTGGTGAGGCGTCAGCCCATCCACTGTCTTCAACAGTCCTTGGCAGAAATCCTCCAAATCCAAAGTTGATGGAGTCGATAGGATTGATGAATATCCATCTGACCTTTCAAGACTATGGCATTCAGCCAGCAATGCTTCAACAGAAATTCCAGAGGCAGCCAGCCACAAAGTTGCTGCAGTTGAATCCGCCCCGGCGTTCCGCTGAACTTTTTGGGCTTGTGCAGCTCGCAGGTTTCTTCTTGGGGCGTTGTCGGAATTCTGGCAATTGTGGGCCATGGCAGCATTGGTAGCTGTGGTCGTTGTGGTCTCCTCGCTTTGGTTCCCCTTCGGGTGCTCAGGTTGGACATTGGACCCCTTAGGTGGTGCTCCTTGCACAGCTTCCACATCAATCTTGCCGGTCGACATTTCCAAAGGTGCAGGCAAAGAAGCCAACCTCGCATCACAAACTCCGCAATGTTCAAACGTTAGCACCAAAAAAAAACAAGGAAAATACAAATGAAATCTGTCTCAGAACCTTCGCACAGGCTAGCGTTCCTTTGGGCACAAAGCACTCCAAAATTACTGTATACAGCACCCCAAATGATGGCCGCTGAACCACAAAATCCGCACACAAACAGCTCCAATGAGACAACCGTTCCAACGCAAACCTTGTCAACTAAAACCGATCGGGTGTCTGGCTCGGTGGCTCCAAAGTCCCAGGTCCCGCGTAGAGGGCAAGCTTCAGAAGGCCAATGACATCACCAGAACTCAATGATGACACCTCCAAGTCAGAGCTCAGCAAGAGGTAACTGAATGGATTTTCAATCCTTGGCTTCCAGAAAGCCCTGACCTGACCTGAGCCTGAGCATCTGACGTCACAACATATTTCCAGCACAGAAAAGGAACGACATACAGTGACTTAGACTACCAAGGGGAAAGTCGTTGCATCTTTTGAGGCCAAGGAACAATGTAGCAGGCAATTTGACTGCTGAAAGGCCTAGAAGCCTCGAGTTTTGCCACAGGTGAAAGTGCAACGACTTCAGAGTCGGCTCACCTCCTGCGGTCAGACAATGTGTGAGCACCTATCCAAACTCATCATTTTGCCGATATGGAGCTACTCGCTCCTCCACTATGATCCAATACCTATGAATTTCAATGCAAAATCCCGTGCCTCCCTCCATAGCCATCGGCACCTAGTCTGAACCCTGGTTGAAATATTGCTAGAAAACCTTCCAGACAAATTTCTCACACTATATGGACCCCCTCATATACTCAGTTTTGCGGTATGGACATTCGCAGTCCAAAACGCAGAGCCAAGAGTTTTTGTAATTATTATGTTATATCATAATATCTAATATTTATATAATATATAATGTGTGTGTGTAATTAATTCCAATTAATTAATTATATATATAATATGCTTTGCCGCTCCTGCTCCCTCTGGCCAAATTGGCATGCTGGAGGTTCGAACCGAACCCAGAAGGGCACAAGCTTCATGATCGACATGATCTTCATCATGAAGTTCTTGAAGTTCTTGAAGCACTGCAGTGACCGACACCTCTTCCTTGGCTCCTAATCGATATGTGATGGTGATGCGTGGCATGCCCCCTTCCTCCTTCCGGAGCGCGGATGTTCTCAGCCGCATGCCACACAAATGGACCTGCAAATGCAGTCCCTGCACTGACTGAAGAGCCTCATCCAGAAAGTGACGGACCCCACATTGACCACAAAAGCGGCAAGTGGCCTCCAGATCGCCTCAGCCACGCATGTCACAACACTCGCATTGCGAAGCTGAGAAGCTGTTGCAGTAAATCAAATGCAAAAAATCAATGCTGAATGCAAAATACTGCAAATATGATCAAATATGTTGGTTCTCTCCCGAGTACATCGAATACCATAATACCATCTACTATCCATCTACGGTATAGAATGGTATAGATCAGTCCCATCAGGTGCAATCTGATTCCAGCTGCTTCCATGTCACTGCCACAGTTTTTGCAGCGCTCCATTGGAAGTCCCGGAGCTGGTCGAGATTCTTCCAGCTTCGCCTTCAACTCATGCGCTTCGAAGGATGACAAAGCATCCTGTAACGCACTGGATACGCATTGGGTTGGGCGGATGGTGGAAGGATCTGCGTCATGTGTGTTTGCAATTGTTTGCATGTGCGTGTGCATACAAGCCTGCCGGCCTGTTACAGTAGATTACAGTAGTATGGAGGTGGGCTCACATGTACACAACAATCTGTTTGTATGGTCTAGAGTCTAGTCACTAGTCATCTTGCACGTCATATCATGTCATGTACCCACATGAGGGAATTTCACATATTCATATGATCTATATGATGAACATTGATGAACGGTCTCATCTGTTCATGCCAACAGCTTCAGCCATGTCGTGACCACCAAACCATCCAAAGCCAACGAGGGAAGCCTTGAGTTGAAAAGCACGGGCAGTATGTTTTCCACAATTTTTCAAGCCTCGATGATTGTTTTGTTCAAGACATGTTCCAGGCATTTGCCCACGTTTTACGTAAGAAACCACGCCTGCTTGGATCTCAGCTCTGCATGCTCGCTCCATTCAGTGTGAAGGATTAGGCGGAGCTGCCCTATCACCATGCGATCGGAATGACTTCGCACCACCGGGAAGTAGCCATCCAACTGAAGCTTGTAATCTGAATCTGGCCCACGAAGGAACGGCAGCACGTTTATTTCGCACAAGCCCATTGGTTTATTTGTCTGGCCAGCATGGTAAATATGAACGCGCAAGAATTGCATATCCTGTATGTACGCCATGAAACGTTTGGGTGAGGAACGAATTGGAAACTCCACGTTCCCACCTAGGCTCACCTCACCTCGCCCAGGACATGGTGGGTGCTTCACCTCGAGCAGCACATCCACCGTGTCTTGGCCCCACCACTCCAAGGCGCCCTGCGCCGGTTGAGCTGCTCCAACTGCATCGGTGAAGTCCAAGAGCTCTGCGTGGAGCCAGCCCTGGATGTTACCAGGGACATGCGGAGGCAAACTCGTCCCCACAGCACGCATCAGGTCTGAGATCGTGAGCTAACAGCCAGCTTTTGTTCGTTGTGTCTGCTAGTCTCGGGTCTAAGCCTCTGCTGACAAAGAGGGTCAAACGGGTCAAGACATCGGAGGTGGAATTTGAGTCTTTACGACAGATCTGGACATGTGTTTTTGAGAAGAGCGATGTAGAAATCATATGAAATTATTGGGCACTTGCTCAACACGGCTTGAAGTCTTGAACCAGCTGCCGACACACATGCAGATGATTTCAACCTTCTCATGCAAAGCTGATGGGGTGTAGGCATGTGTTGAATTTCTCCCTGAAATTTCAGATGACATTCTCCCTTAACGTTCAGACATTCGTCATTCGTCTGTGTTGAATGCACTTGCGAGCAGCAAGCAGTCCAGATCTGCAAGAGAACTTGCCTCAGGGTGGAGCTGCTTGGCTGCAAACTTGGCAAGAGCGGCAACCCATCAACACATATCAGACATATCAACAAACCACTCAAGCAATAAATGGGAAAGATCACGCGCTCTCGAGCTGCGATATGCTGAGATGCTCCTCAACAGGTAGGTCTTCCTGCGATCGAGGTGATCCAGGAGCTTCTGCCAACACTTGCAGCACGGTCTCTCGCACCTGAGCCGAGTTGTCTGCATCTCAGACCCATGGCCAGCCACACACGAAGAAAAAGCTGAAAAGCCTCAGGGTTGAACAGACTTAGTGAACGCTGCTCTTTTTATATTTCATTTCTGAACCCAGCCCCGCTGCCAGCTACCAGGAACCCGCACTACAGGAAGAAGCACTTGGGGGCGCTTGATGGAAATTACCACATGCGCGGCCGATTTTTTTCCCTCAGACCCCCTTAGTATGGATGTGAACGACTTGCAAGATGTGTGGCCCAAGGACAGGACAAATGCCGCGTTCACATTGGGTTTGCGAGCCTGATAGATCCAAGCATCCTTGGCTGTGATCTGGCACATTTTGGCACGGCAAGGAGCCACATCATACCCATTAAATAAATTGCTGAGATTTGTTGATGTTCCAAAAGAAATCCCATCTGACAGGACTCTCTTTCCGCATTCCCCACTGTGGTCCAAGTAGAAACAGTGCTTCACTCAGGCTGCAGCAGCTGCATCACCCCAAAGAGCCAGGAGTCCTTGACACGGCAATGACTCAGTGATGTTCACGAAAGGTCAGCACGGTTCAATCACTCGTGAAGTATACTATATGCAGTGACAATATGTGACAATACAAGGAACAAATGGCATTAGTTTTGGGCCCTTACGGCAAGTGAAGCAAAGCTTGAGGTATGTCATGTTTGTCATTATCACATATTATCAATATATTATCACTGTCTCCCACTTCACGCAATGACGCGCAAACGGTTTTCTAACAGCCCATCGCAGAGGCGTAGACCGAACTTGTTTGCCAACTTTTGGCAAATTCTACATCCGCACCCTTGGTGAATGCCAAGTACATCAACCGAGGAATTCGGACGCAAAGTGCTTGCTCTGCTGCTAGGATTCGAAGGAACCCTGAACTCTGGAACTGGATTTTTGCACTGTTCCAGAAGCTGAGCCAAATTCCCCAAACTCATGCATTGCGCCATGTCGCCTCCTGTCGCCTCCCATTTCTCATCTGCTCTTTGATTGCCATATCATCCAGCCTTCACAACCGACCTCCAGGTGACAGGATTCTTTCACCAGGCTGGGTGGAGGGGTCTCGAAGTAGGCAAGCATTTAAGCATGGCAAGAGATGAGAAGAGATGAAAAGAGATGATAAGAGATCGCTAGAAACAGGAGATGACGGAGATGATAAGAAATTGATAGAAACTGTGTGTGTGTCTCAAAAGCAGTACATTGAGTCATGAAGCAATCACGACAGTCGCGGGCCTGGAACCTTGGTCGCAGCTCCTCGAACACCAAAAAGCCAACCGCTTTCATTGCGCAAGCGATGACGCAAATGCAGCCAACAACGAAGACCTGACCAAGTTGTACCGTGACTATCCGTGAGTCATCGCGTCAATGCCAAGATGACTGGCATATCTGGATATATCTGGATGTATCTGGCATATCGACAGGTCACTAGAGCTGCGTTTGTAGTATGTTGCTGAAGTTGCGGCCAAAGGGGCGAAAGCTATCATCCACTTCTCTGATTTCTTCAAGGCCGCTGGAGGCACGTTACCTGCTCCCCTCTTCTTCAAGGTCCAGTACACCACTGACGGGTAGACATGACTCACCCAGGGCGTCGTCAGAGCGGTTGTGAAGTCCAAGAGGGTGTTGATGCTTGGTGTGAAAACGCTTAGGGACAACGCAAACAGGAAAACCTTGGCTGAAAATTTGGAGCGACCGGAAGCTGTGGCGAAGCAAATCTAAACAAGCTACTGAATCAAGTCATTCAATTCCATTCAGCTCCTTGCTGTGAAAAGCGAAAGCGATTTCCTTTGCTTGCATGCTTTATCTACAACAAGAAAGACCTGGAAATTGGGCCTTATCCACTTGATGCCTGCACCTACTTGCGTGACGAAAAAGGACTTCATGCCTACCACATCCTACCACGCACATCCCACCACGTCCTGTCCCAAAGTCTAAGAGTGAAATACGAACGCAAATCGCATGCAATCAGAATCAATCAGAAAAATCAAATAAATTCCAATCAAGTTCAAACAAAGGTGCAGGCAAAGTGTAGGTGAAGTATCTGCCAACATCTCCTGCAGACCAGGTGTCCTTGAAATTTGGAGCCCAAGCTCTCTGACAAAAACGGCCCAGAGGAACAGAGTCCAACATGTACGAGACAAAGTTCCCGCCAAGCTGGAAGATATTGAAGACCTGAGAAGAAAATGAAGCATAGTGTGAACATGTGTAAACACTGAACATTACTTGAAAAGGCTCAGCCAAAAGACTTGCTGAGTTTGTCAATACTGATGGGATGCCTTTGCAATGCAACATCCAAAGTCTTTACATATCCTAAGTCCTAAGCTGTATTGACAAGCGCTTCTCTTTCAGTTGTGATCTCGCATTCCCCCTTGCTCTTCCAAACCAGAACCTTTATCAATCTTTCGGGATGAGTTTGAATACCGATAATTCTTCCAGAAAAATATTATCCTTATAAAGCATTATAAAGCTATTGTATTCAATTTAAGAACTTTAATAGTACGTCAGTACGTATTAATGGTGTATAATTCACCGTAAAATTCCATCATTGAAAGTCCAGCCCCCACATCCAAGGCACGGTGTTGATGGCAACGCCTTGGGCCCATGCTTCGACTGCGGGCGTGGCTGCAATGACTTCACCCACCTTGTAACCCCACCGGGCCACGACGAGGCATCCAGCACAAAACCTCACCGATCTCATGGGCATTCCATAAGTTTAATGGATGAACACGAAATATCACATGTTTAAAGTTTAAATAGATGGGAAATTGATGATGAATTAAAAACATATATATGATATAACTTCTTACATGTGGGTTTGTAATGGTTTGATACGGTTTATAATATATAAATATATATATATACAGTATACAGTATCTGTGTGTGTAATATGCATGTGCATGCGTGAATAAGAAATGATGATCCTGATGAGTTTATGATGATAACATTTGGTTTTCACCCGGCTAGACTCTAGACTAAGTCACCACTTCTCAAGGATGAATAACAAATGATAACAAGGTGAGGCCACCATGAACCGCAATAAACCATTTAATTAAAAGAAAAAAGAAAAAGGGATCGCATCTGCAAAAGCTGCAATGCATTGCCAAGAGAAGAAACGTCAAAACATTCAGAGTGCCCGCCAACACCAGCGACTTGTTGAAATCCGCAGGGTCTCCCATACAAGTGCTGAGCTCCACTGTCAAGAATGCCGGGATGAATGCCCAGGCACCGATGGTGCAACCACCTGCGAATCTGATGAGTCTCAATCCTGCTTCTGGCTCAGGATTTCCGAACCAGCTTGCTGGGATCTTGTGCTCGTTGTCGTACTTAAACGAAGCGTATAACATGGAGACAATCATGCCAATGACACAACAAAATGATAATACCGTGAAGATCTGCGCATTCCTGAAATCTCGAACTTGGGTGGTCACCAAGCACACAAATGCCACCACGAAAACGTAGTAGTCAACACATTCATCAAATCCAGGAATTCCATTGCCAACTCCCTTAAGAGCTAGCCCGCAAAAGCGAAGAGCACAAGGCATGAAGAGGCAAAAGTTTCCAAGTTGGATAATGTTGCCCCAAATCTGCCCAGGCTTTCCAAGCACTTGTAGGCCGAGATCTCCAAGGGTTTGGCACTGGGGAAAAAGCAATTTGAGGTGCAGCAGCATTTTTGCACCGGTGATAGAGGCACCTGTCCGGGTGACAACAGAAACAACAATGACAACAGTCGCAAACACCATGGTTGCTGGCCTTTTAGCGGTGCAGTTATACCGTGTTTAACGTGTTGAAAGGGTGTACGATCATTGGGGTTGCAGTGGGTTCGCCATGCAATTCAACCAGCTTGGAAACGAGTCTACTGTAGGGGGAACAAAGCAAGCACTCCACAAGCTTCAGCAAAATCTCTGTATGATCTGTATGGCACTCATTGACCATCATTGGCCTGTGATGATCAAGCACAGTAGCATCCCTCCGACAAAGCCAGCATTGCCAATGGCAAACGGTACGGCCATCACAGCCGAAGGTGCTGCAAAGGTGAAGACAGTAATTCCTGCCTGCATCCACCCCATGCGGACATCCTGCGTGGCAGGAGTCAACAACCAAAGCAGTGTGAGATACTAGTATATCAAACAGATATACACATCTGATACAGGATATATATATATACGTATGTATGTATGTATGTATATGTGTGTGTATGTATGTATGTATGTATGTATGTGTGTGTGTTTGATCATGTTTGATATAATTCAAAATGATTCAAAATGATTCAAAATGATTCAAAATGATTCAAAATGATTCAAACAAATCAATCTCTTTGGGAAATTAGACCCATGATGATGGCGGGCCATTGTTCCCTTGCCGGGTCCTGCCGCTGCAGCAACGTCTCCTGGCCATCCTCTTCCATCTCAAAGCCGGGAGGGAAAGCTGCCGAAATGATGGCACGCTTTGGCCACTCTTTGGCCTTGACCCTCTAGTAAAAAGCAAAGATGGCTATGCTGAAGCCAGAAATAGATAGAGGCGTCAAGTGCATCAAACCACTGTACCCCCACCGTGCCCACCTGCTGTGTTTGACAAAAGATCAAAAGATCTTCGGAATGACATGCCTTGTGACTCATTGTAGACTAGATCGCGCTAAGACAAGACAAGACTGACACTTCTAGACACCTGGAACCTTCAAGACGGCCTTTTCTTAAGAGACAAAGAGACAGGCATGGTGTTTCTTGTCCCATGTTGTCCTTGTTGTCCCACATAGGGATGCTGCCATCGAAGGTCGAAAGACCACATCTTACATAAAACAAGTGGGATGCAGAAAGGGCACCAGTCCTGCACTCTTCCAGTCCTGCTAACACATGGAGACGGCGAGAAGAAAGCGGCACCTCAAAACGCATTCACGTGTCGCAGGGCTGAGCTTCTATGCCGGCACATACAATCAACATCAATCAACAACAAAGCTCATCAGTTGAGTGGTTTCAATCCAAAATGCATGAAGCATGATGTCAATGAACACGGCTTCGTATCACTAGTCCACAACGAATGTTTCAGCATTCACATCGTGTTGGCCATGAGGTCAAGCTTCCGAAAGCATCGAATGCACAAAAATGTTCTTGCGATCCAAAACATTTGCTTGCCCTGTAGCAAACCTATCCTGATTTCTTAGCAGTGCTTGATCACACAATAACTTCCTTCATGCCATCTGCTGCCTCCAGCCAGACTTTGGACAAAGGCAAGCAGCTCCAGAAGAACGCAATGCTGGCAATGCTGATCAAGTAATAACGCACCTGTTTGGAAGTTTGGACAAGGTAACAAGTGCAAGATTCAGCTGAAGAAAGTGAGAGACCACGTCAAAGAAACGAAAGTGAAGCCAAATGGAATGGCAGCTTATAGATCTCTCAAAGCAATTTTCCACACCCCCACCCATTCAGAATATGGGTGCGCGCAAATGTGTATATACTTTAAGCTCTTGCAGCATGCCAGATTCACAGTCTGCAACTTTGAACTTTACTCGCTGAGGCACGTGTAGCGACTTCCTCTGCAATTTCATGTGCGCTCAGGGCGGCAACGTGAACATCCCTGGTGAATCCTATTCTTGCAGTCTTTCAAAATCTGGTCGCACCGTTCAAATCATGGAGGAAAACCGTTTCTACATGTTATCATCACGTTATCTGTTGGAGTGTCTTGGGCCAAAAGTGGTTTTGAAATGTTTTGAATGCTCTCTCTATGATGAATTTGCTGGAAGGCCAGTGCGTAACAATAGCAACTGCGGCAACAGGACATCACATCAGAACTTCCGGTTCCCAGCGGCTTGAGCTTAATCAGCAGGATGCGTCATGGAGGTCTCATTATCATAAGGGTTCGATACTTGGGCTCGCATCTTGAAGCTATTAATGATCACAAAGGTACTTGCATCAATACTTAATTTCTAAATACTGTGTTTTTTTTGTTTGTGTGTGTGTTGGAAGTCAAGAGAGGAAACACAGGAAAAGAAAGAATACGTCGCAATGCACCATGGACCATAATCATCAAAGCATATCAGTGCTGCGCGTTCATTTTCGCTACTGCGCACCGGGATCTTCAATCTTTCTGAGCAGCCGCAACTGATGTGGCTACCCATCATCCAATGCAGCCCGAAATCAATTGTGAATTGCTCTGCCCAAACTAAACCGCTAAGAAAAGAAGACGTGGACATGGTCTGGGCAGGAATGATCTCAACAAACACACACACACACACATACACATGTGTATGTGTGTATATACATAATATGTAGATGTGTGTGTGTATGTATAATATAGTATTATTGATGGTGATGATGACGATGATGATGATGATGATGACGACGGTGTAATGCGGACGTGATTGCTCTATGACGTGTCTGAATGCTGTCCGGGAACAGCCATTAGATAATGTTGCTTTGTCGATCAGACTGCGCCGAAAACTGTCGTGCCAACACACATGAGGCGCATAAAATCACAAAGAGAATCCAGCGCCAATAGGATTTAGTAGGCACTGGGCTGGGAAGTGCAGGGTGAATTCAAGTGAGCAAAACAAGCAAAAAAACTCGACACGCCACACACACGGTGTGGAGGCGTCACTTCCAGAATAGACCCAGCTGGTGCACTTTGTCTGTCAGAACCTAAGTGGGCTCCAAAATGCTCCAACAAACTCTTGACTAAACGTTTCGATCAATTTGTAGTGCCAGAGAGGTCTTCCACTTTTAATGCCAAGGATTTGCATGGTGCAATCAGCTTCTTGTCATTTGATCGTTGTAGTGCACAGGAGTCAGGCGGACAAAAGGCGCAACGTTAATTATATATTTATATTTTTTGATATATTTTGCGGAGAAGTCCCCTTCATGGTCCAACCCGGCCACGTGGTGTTGAGAAACCCCAAGTGCAGAGACGTTTTGGCAAGAGGAACTGATGTGCAGTTCCAACGTGGTTACATGCACGAGCCAAAATTCAGTAATTACCATCAACTCACACTTACAGTATCACTGGATAACAGGAAGTAGCAACCTTACCCCGTTACGTGCGGTGAGAATGTCCAAAGTCAGCCCAAGGTGCAGGATACAATGCTTCTGTACTTTCGGTAAGTACCTTTCGCTGCACCGGTCACAAAGGGTTCAAAGTTGCAATGCTGAATTAACATGAATTAACTATAATATAACTAAAGGCCGAAATACGGCATCCACCAGCTGCAGAACTTGCAGAACAAATGCGTCCAGGGCACCAACAGGAATTCAGTTGCTGCCTTCTCCTCCTGGCCATGAACGCTTGAAAAGCGGCTTGAAACCAAGGATGACCCCACAAAATGGCAAAGTGGCAGAGCAGCAGAAGACAGCTCTTCACGAATCCATACAGCACATACAGTAGCCGTGCAAGCAGCAAGAAGGGATACAATTTGCAAATCTCATGTCTTTGTCACGCTTTCGCGTTACGACAAAAAAGCGATCCTCGTAGCTGTCAAGATCGCTTCGAAGACGATCCTGGGCATGACAGGATTTAGATTTCTCGTCTGACGGCTGGTGTGATTACAGACTCAAAAACGCTCAATAGCTCAACAAAACTTCAGAGAGAAAATCCCAAAGTGGAAGTCCTCACTCAAAAAATCTCCCTGGGGCCCTTGCAGTCACCACCACCACGGCTGCGTTCGCATCTTGCCGCAGGCATGAGCAGCCAGCCCCGCCCGCGTGGCCAGTCACCCTCAAAAGGGAGACCCACCTGCCAAGTTCTGCAGGAGTTTGGAGCAAGGCGGTTTCGATGTATGGCTCACATGTAAAAAGGACTAATCAGATACTGTTGCCATCGATGATAATATTATATATATATGATAATCACTGCACGTGAATTGTCGTGAATACCTGAGGCATCCCTGTACATCCCTGTACTCCGCAACTCTGCGATTGGGCCATTGGGTATGCTATGGCTATGGCATCAATTTGTCCCCTGCCAGGCCACAAGGGCATAGACCGGCGCAGAGCTATGTAGGCGCGCCCAGCGAGCAGGAAACATCTGTCTAGCAGTGTGCCTGGTGAATCGCCAAAACAGCCAAAACAGCCACAATTTTCTCCCATGGAAGCTACATGAAGCCAGATGCTTTCTTCTTGTGACTGCGTTGGGGTGGCTACCTGGCTTCCTTGAAATAGATGGCATGCATGATACGATTACTGAAACGGCAAACCAAGACACCACCAGATTGAGAGTCAATTTCTTTCATAAGCACCTGCGGCTCTCAAGTCTCTCAGCTGCTCAATTCTCGCAGGCAATCTTACCTACTAGTTACTAGTATCAATCCATATGGCTCAACCCACGCTGGGCATTACGGATAGTCAGACCCAATATGATTCAATTTCATTAATTAATTATATACATCAACATGTAGGGTCGATGTCGAAAGTCTCATGGCTTGAAGATAGTCTGAGGAATGCTGAGGACCCTGCACTGGCAACCTGTTGTGGCAACCTCAAACGCGGAGCAAAAGGCTTCGGGTCCTCAGCACGCTCAACACTGACAAAGTATACAAAGTTGCTTGAAAATCTTGGCAGATTAAAACGACTTTGCTGCTCTCATGAATGCTGCCCACTCTTACAGTATACACTTCTGGCATGTGTTTACGCGACCCTCGTGTTGGCAATCGCTTTCACCGCCAAAATAGGACAAGAAACTTCTCCAAATATAAATCCAAAGTCAATGTGGAAGAAGTGGCCCTCTGGAGTGATCTGCAGGTTGTCAAGGTGACGATCTCCAATTCCAAGAACCTGAGCAAGTTTGGCAGTCGAGCGTAAACTCTTGCAGCAAACGAATGCAGCAGTTTTTGTTCAGAGCGCTGGCAAATACTGGCACCGGCTTGCTGACGGCTTACATGAAACTGTTCCGCCTTTTTCCCTGCCCCCTTCCAAGTATTGACTTTCTTTTTCTGCCAATGCTCCTCTACAAGGCCTTGAATCCCAAGCAGCTGAGGTCGGCTACGGTCAGGTTACAGCTTTCAGACTGTACGCAAGGTCGACCAATAGAGCGGCCCCCAGTTACCAGGACGGTCCGGCAAAACCCTCCAGCCATGCGCCGTGGGCTCTATTTCCAGCCCGGAGATGTTGCCAATCCTATCTGTGGCAATCCTCGACACTCTCCGCTGACCCAAGTCTAAAACCTCCTGGGCTTGTGCTTGGGGGTAAACATCGACGTGCATTTTGATTTAAATGTGTTTTTTCTGTTAGATTAGATGGTTTGAGATAGCTTACAAGCTCTGAATTACGATGCGAGATCTTTGGAATTCTTTGAGGTGATTTCTTTCGCGGCTACTTGTTACATAGTCTTCATCCTACAGGAGTATATTGATACACGGAGTGGTTCAAACTGACATTGGGTTAAAAAAAAAATGCAGGAGACATCTTTTTGGCAAGCTAGTCTCCTGCACCACCGCATCGTTCTCGATATGGGAGAGGGCACAAGTGGCATACACCACGGTGCCAATTGCATTTTCCAAGGCAGATCGCAGAAGAGACACCTGACGTCGAGAATTCGCTTTGGCTTTCTCTTCTCGCCATGGTTCATCCTTTTGTCGTCCAAGGCCCCGCAACAATCGCTCCCTCTCCGAGCTGCAAGGAGCATCTACCAGAATGGCATCAAATGGGTCAGGTGCCCGCCCAAGAATTCTTGAAGCATCGCCCCGAAGCACTACGACCCGCTTAGAAAGAAACTTTGGCAGGTACAGTCGCAAGTTCTGCTTCAAGCGACTCAAGCGAAAGGCGTCGTTTTCAATAGCAACCAGCTTTGTAGCAGGCAGAGAATCCGACAAAAAGACCCCTGCCATGACGAGAAATTTGCCACCAGGTGCTGCACAAGCATCTAGGACAGCTCGGGGATGTGAGGTGGACCCCACCAAGGCCAAAACGGGCATGGCTGAGGCCAAATCCAAAGGATAATACATCTTCAATCCTGTCTCTGAACAGGTCGGAGGCTTGGGAAGCCACTGATCTTCACTGGAGACCCAAAGATGTGCGGCTCCAGCTGTTCCAGGAAGCTTTTGGAAACCGTAAGTTGCCAAAATGACATCCTGGTGGACAAACATCTGTAAAATCCAAGAAAGACAGCTACCCCAGTTTGCAAGCTGCTTGCATTTACTTGCTGCTTTTCCCCCTGCAAGCATCTCTTTCTTTTCGATAAAATATAACCTTCCTCGGAACAGCTGTAAAAAGCAGGAAAAAAGTGTTTCAAATTGATAAACGGAGTTTCTGCACCCGAGGCAAAGGGATTGGCCCAAGCTGCATAGCGCTTTGGCTTGGCCAAAGCAGCAGATAGCTGCGACCAGCGGCTCCCAAACTCCCCCTCGAGCGTAAAGAGGCTACGGCTGCGACCGCCAATGGCAAGGCCAACCAAAACAGCTGTCCATCGTCGCTTGACACATCCAGTCATACACTTTGAAGAGGATGTCTTCTGAGACTTGCATCGTATTGTGATAATGTTGGAAAATGTTGTAAAATGTTGTAAACTTGCTTCGATCGTAAGGGGAGCTTATGCTGAAAGCGGATATGCTGTCATATGGGAAACCGAATTTGCTGTCGGACGTGTTCCTGGAAATGATCTGGCAAAGAATGACTATAATGAGGCTTGCTGTCTGATCTAATCCCAGTATGCTTCAACCGTTTGAAATTTGAAACGCGTCTTGCAGCTTGGCTGATAAGGAGACTGCTGAGCATGAAATTTATGGAGAGTCAGTCACGTTTGAGGCTATACAACTTCCATAACTTCCCTTCTGCATCCAAGGATGCGGGGCGCCAATCTTACAGGAAATTCCACGACTTGACTTCAAGAAAACCCGAGGAAACGATGAGAACCTCAGGCTCAGACATATGTTGCAACACAATAAGCTGCAGCGCTCCCACAGAGGTTATTCAAGACCTAGACGCAGTTGGCAGCAATCTAGGAGGTTACAATCCGAGTCGACGCTTTGTTATTGGACATTTGACTACTATCCATTCTTGCAAACCACAAAATCAGAAAATGTCATGAAGAAATCGCCCAATGCCTCCCGGCGCTATGCCAAGTCAGGTAATGTCAGCAATCCCGAGAGGGACCCTTCGAATAAAGGATGATTCTTTGCACGCCTGGTCTTTGGTCATGTCCTCTGGAAGGTTCGAGGCAAACCAGGTCAACAAATCCTCAGATGCACTGTTCACAAACCTTGACAAAGTCCAACCATCTTGCACTCGTGCGGCTGCTTGACCTATTGGACATTGCACTGCTTGGATCTGCTTAAAGCATCTGGCTCACACTTTCGCTGCGCCAAGGAACGCCATTGCTTTGCGCTAAAGCTCTTGACAAAGACACGGCACCAGGTACAAACTTGATGTATCCTGCATCTGGTGTCATGGCAAGCACTCCTTGGTGGCAAGCAGGCTAACAAAGGTAGCCTGGAATAGTATGAATAGTGAATAGTGTTGGAAAAACACATGCGCCATGTCAAGAGTTTTGAACACGATGAACCTATTCCGGAGTATTTCATGAATGAGGAGAATATCCGGGGCAGTTGAATTGCCAGGCATCTGTATGGAACGAAGCGCAGCATTTCATTCTCTTCTTTTGGCAGCCGCTCCTGTCGTGGCTGAATCAAGCTGGACATCATGGAACCTGAATCCGATTGAATCCGTTCCGGGGCCAGCTCCGGGTTTTCTGAGAGTTCTGTGTGATCTGGGTCCCATCACTGTCAGCTGACCTCCTAGCCCCAAGTCCTGCCAAACCAGCTCCATCAAATGGAGCATTTGTAGAACGAGCTGATCCTGCAAAGAATCGGCTGTCAATTGCTCTGCGCCACTTCATCAGTAGGGTTGGGGGTACGGAACCCACTTGCTTTGCTTCAGTCAGCGGACGTCGAACGTCGGCTGTTTGTTTTCCTTGTTGGCATCTGGCGTGCCCAGCATCATGCGACATGACATGACATGACCCTTTTTCAGTCTTGGGCCAAGGGCATTAAATCAATGTGTTTCACGTGTCGCCTGCCGAAGGTCGTCTCCCACTTTCACCATGTACCGGTCGACCTGCAACAATTGCGACACAAAGTCCTGTGAGGAAGAAAACACAATCAAATCATGCGTCATCTTGACAATGTTGGCATGTCAAGTCGAACTCATTGCCATTCTCGGGCAATTCTGCCTGGCTCTCGCTGACCATTCGGTGCAATGATAAGCCTCCATGGTTGGCTTCTAGGTCAAGGCCGCATCCAGTATCTGGCACCTAGAGAAGCCACGTGTCCCGGATGTCCTAACATCCCACCGGTAGGAAATGATTGAAACAATTTGAAACAATCTGTTTGCTTCAAGCTTGACATCCCGCAGGCCTTCAAGGATCCCAACACAAGCGGTGCTGCATTGGACTTCAGAATCTCGCCTCAATGAAGGTCATGCTACGTGGTCACAAAAGTGCCATGTACGTGCGTGGAGCGAGGGCCTGAGAATCTCAGTAAAAATAGCAATACAATGTAATTAACACATCTTATATATAATATATATATATATATATTATTAATATATGCATATATATATGTGATATGTGTGTGTGTCAGTACAATATACAATATACAATATACAGTAATCACTTTTCTGCCAGGCTGCAATGAGCTACGTCGACGCCAAGAAATGGAACGCTGGGATCCACCGGGGTCGATAGAAAGTGCCGAGAGCTTCTCACTAAACCTCGGTTGGATGTGCCAACAAGACCTCGTCGCAAAGTTTAAACCAGAAAAGAAATCGCTCGCGCATGCTAATTATATATATATATACACATACGGATACGCATATAATTGCACATATAATATGATTTATTGTCTATATATATATATATTGATATTTATTGTATAACTATATATAATTGTATAACTATATATATATAATTATATTATATAATGAAAGGTGTTCGATTTTTCGGCATCATTATGAGAAGTCCCTCACTCTATCTCAGCCTGCGGCACTTGTCATCTGGCATTTGATTTCTCACATCGCTCTACGCTGACCGAACGCTAGATGCATCTGGGCGGCTTGCTGTTTGGGTGGCTTTCATCAGTGAAGGATCTGCCTGGTTTTCAGAAAAAAATATCACGAGCTGTGTGTGATGTGAAAGGCCTCATGCCAAGCTCATGTGTTTGAAATTGGTCAAACTGTTGCCATTCCTTTCTTTTAGCCTGCCATGTGCATCCATGTGCAATCAGCAAATCTGTCGAGCCTCTGTACCTTATGCACTTTCCATAAGGTCAAACGACAGCACAACATGACATTTCACCATCAAGGCCCGTTCTAGCTGGATAAACCATTCTTGGTGGATAGGACAAATCACACCAAGTTTGCCAGTTTGGCTCGCAATGGCCTCCAATCTCTCAGAGAGGTAGCTGTCCTCTAGCACCATCGGCTCCCTGTCCTCCGCCTACCGAGATTTTGGCGTCATCTTGCATCCCCAAGTTCCCCCTTCCAAACGCACGGCCTAACTAGTATAACCATGTATAACCATGCACCAGCATAATCATACTCTGGTCTTCCCTTCATATCCTTCATCCAACAGCTTTACGAATTCTTTGACCACTGTGGCAGTGGCATTGCGTCCAGCCAGGCATTGACACCTTGACAGTGCCATGACAGTGCCATGACAGTGCCATGACAGTGCCTCGCCTCATCAACAGCTCGAGACTTCATCATCTCATGCAGGCGATGACGGATGGCTCTGGTTTTCTCCGCGGAGTCACCAGCCTTAGGCTTCGGACTTCGGTCTTACTCTCAGTGTGCCATCAATTACTTCAGCATCTTCAGCATGTGCCAACCATGTCTTGTACCAACCATGTCTTACCATTCTTCGTCCCTTTGTCCCGCTTTGTACCCAAAATATCCTAAAATCAATGGGGAGAAAAAGCATGTTTGTGTTCCATGCTTCACTGCCCAAAACACACCTCGGGTAGTAAGAAGGCAGGAATCATTGATTGAAGATACGTGAATACTGACTCAAGTTGGAAAGACTGAATCTCGCGCAAGGTTCTGTTTCTCGGCCAAAAGCAGCCAATTGTAAGGTCTGTTGCCAAAGAGCAGCCTGCGTCTGAAGCAATGAAATCACGCATCGAAGAAATTCGAAGACTTTGCTTGTCCATTCAACCTGGACCACCTGGATTAACCTCTTGCAAACTTCATCTTTCTGGGCGTATAGTAGTGGAAAATGTCTGTGCTTTATCACAATGAGTAGCACAACCAGCGCCAACCAGTGTGTATAACACAACGCATCACAACACAGAAAGCATCAAAGATCATTACAATGCCACCAGGGAGGAAATCAAAGGATTTCATGGAAATCCTGATGATTTCTGGACAATTTCTGGATTGTTGGGATCTTACTGGGAGCCACCTGCTGGGTGATCAAGCGCAGCGCTTGGTCTCTGAAGTTTCTGTCTGCATTGGGAGTTGGCCCGGACCTCGCGTGTGCGCTGAAAGTGGTGGGCATCATGCGACTATGGCCCTTGGTCCTACTATGTCCTACTTATCTTTTTGGCATTGTCAGAATGTCTGCGCGTGCCCGAATCATCCTGAATCTGTGAAGCTTTGTCGCAACTATATGCAGCGTAGTTACAGTACCATGGTCAATTAGTCAAACATGTATAACATGTTCAGAGCAAGGAGCGAGCTGCTCGAGCTGCTTGACCTGGATGCCCAAGTGTCCAGCTGGATACCGCGAACGCTGTCCCAAAATTCGATATTTCCCTCCAACGCATTGACCATAACCCAGCGTGCTTTGTCATATGCAGCGCGGTTGGGGTCGAGGTAGTCTTGAGACAAACACCACAAAGACCAGTAGATCTCAGAGATAAAGGTGAGGTCACGGGTTCCAATGGCATATCGGAGAAGGAAGCTGAGCAAGGGTCGTCTGGCCGCATCAATCGCCACCAGATCTCCAGCTTTCACTTTTCCAATGCCCAAACCAAGGAAGGTTGGTTCCCATCGCAACGACAGCAAGACTTGTGTCAGGACCAGCCGCAGCACTTCGCGGGCAGCGCTTTCTCGGTCACCGCTACCTCCACTGCTACTACTCGAGCTGCTTGGGCTGAAACTTCCAGCTTTGCGAGTCCAAACAGTTCCATGGGAGTCCGCGAAACGGATCTCGTGCCCCATGTGTGAGCCAATCACACGGCCCTCCGAAGGATCCAAAACGACTTCGATGGCAGTCCCTTGGAAGATCACGCCAACGGATTCGGTCAGCTCTCGAGAACCATCTTCCGTAAGAACTTCTCGTTTGATCAAAACAGCTCCTCTCTCTGGATCCATCATCTCCAGAACAACACGCCCAGAAGCATCGCTGTATTCGCCACTCCAAGGCAAGACCAATGACCAAAGGACATCTGCTACTGTGCTGCGAGCAACTGCTGCACGGTTTCGGTCACTCTGTGCTTCGCAAGTAAGGTGCAAGCCTTCCAGCATGTCCTCACCGATTCAACCAGCACAAACAAACAAACAAATGTATACAAATGTAATGTAGTTGTTGCAAGCTGCAATTGACACCATTCGTCTCTTCCGTACTCTGCCACTACAGTATGTGTGCCCCTTACCTCATGATGCATTGAGTGATTTCTTTGTCGGTTTTGAACTGTCTAAGCATGTCCGAGAGACCCCCAGGAGCTCCAAGCGTGCGCTTTCCGCTCGACTCTCTCGAACAAGGAAAGCTCCATGCTGAGGGCTTCCAACTGTGCCCAGCTCCAAGGCGATGTTCTGGCGGATGAGGAAAATGTATGAAAATGTCAGTATCGTGCGTGTATCGCATGATATCGGATGATATAAAATGATATAACATGGATGTGCAAAGCTGCGCAAATTAGCTGAACCTGAAACATGACAAATATGGTTGGTGCAAAATGTGTTTCAACTCTGACGGGTGCAACCCTTACGGTTTTGACCACATGGCCTCAGCAATTGTCTGCATCCACCATATTTGTGAAGAAACAGAAAGCACCAGAAAACAAAATAGACAAAATGCACACAAAATTATATATATATGTATAAACAAAGAAAAACAGAGTCACCTGCGGCAGCCCAAACAGCTGACTCCGTGAGGTCGTGGGCCGCATTGCACTGGCTTCATCATGGGGCAGTAGATCTGAGAGACGTGGCATGTCCTACTGCACAATCCGGCACCGGCTGTGAGTGTTGTGGAGCTTGAGCAGTGAGAGCCTCGACTCGCCTCGACCTATAATTCCCTGAAGCCCATGCAATGCTCAGAGTGCATTGAAGCACAAGCAATGGCAAACAAATCATAACAAACCCGTGTCCTGTCGAGCGAGAGACATTGCAGCATCCTGCGAGTAAGTGGATGAAGTTGGCCCTCACTCTGTGGGAATGCTTTGTGGCCAATCTGCTCATCTCTCTGTGGAAAACCCCGTACTCCTAGCATTCCTAGCTTGCTATCAATGCGGTGCATGTGGTGTTGTCAGAGGTGTAGACTGAGTAGATGCTGACTTTGGACACTACCTTGATTTGTCCGCTACAACCAGAAGCACATTTCTGTGGTAATTCTGGGCAATTAAACAACTGAGACACATGGCAAACCCAGTCCTGCATACTTCGGAGCTTGGGCACGACCACCCACACCAGAAAGGCATTCAGAACCACAGAGGCGAGCTGCACCTCCTGGAAACACAGAAACGGTGAAAACACCCCAAAATTTGATCCGACACTCATATGGGCGACATGGATTAGTTTGATTCCTTGGTCACACATCTCGCTTGGGACTGTCATACTGCAAACAAACCGACGGAGGGTCTACTCTCTACACATTCAACAACATTCAACATCATTCAACATCATTCAACATCATTCAATTAGCCAACTGGCCTGGAATATGGTCTTCAACCTGTCAAATTCGTGATCCCATTGTAGGACTCTGCAAATGACAAAGGCCTCGACATACTTGACCTTAGGAAGCAATCAGATCTTGCATGTGTATGAGTTTGGCTCCTGTATGGAAATCAAGCTCACGATAGAATGGAGTCATGCAAGAGGCAAGTCAAGCTTTAAAAATCTTGAAACATCCTTTCACGTGCAAAGATATGCAAAGTCACAATGTAAAAGCCCATGTTGACCACTTGGAACGCTTCTCGCGGGTCAAACATGGTAATGTTCACGAAGAACAAAATCTGCGACATGATCACACCGCTGGCCACCTTCACGCATGACGCAGATGGCAAAACAAATGAATGGAGTGTCTAGAAACAAACACGGTGCAAACTGTCGTTCTTGTCACACAATGTCACACATGTCACCACATGTCATCCATATCTCCATCCGGACTTTAGACACAATTCAGGCTTACGTCAGTTATGCATGCCTATAGCGGACCATCCCCAGGACACTTAGCCACTATATGCCACTATCAGCTATTGTCACGAGCAGAGCATGTACGGAGATCTCTACCTTTGTCGATCTTTGTAATTTCTCACCTCCATATTAATATGAATATATATATATATATAATTATATACTGTGTATATATATATATTAAAAAATAAAAATAAAAACATGCAGACATCTGTGTGTGTGTGTCTGTGTGTGTGTGTCTGTGTGTGTGTGTCTTTCACCAAATCGGTTGCAGTTTCATGGCAACAGCGAAGCTTTTGGCCCAATTTGCCATGGCGTCGCCTGGCTGGAAGCATGGCGGCATGACATGCGCCGGCGCCAGCTCAAAAGCGTTGGCATCAGCAACAGCAGCACACCTGGAGACTGGAAAAAGAAAGCAGTTGAAAATGAAATTTGCAAAAATAGTTCATGAATGCGGCACGGGAGCATACCGGAGGAACCACACCAAATAATGCTGTGAACTTAATATATTTATTTGTATAATATGGCATCTTGAAGTCTGAGCAAGATCATTGCAATCGAGATTTGGAGTATCATAGGCCCAGAGCCTGCTTTGGATGTAGATTTTCTTGCCGTGTAAAATCACATAAAATCCTTGTGCTTGTCTATGCTAGGGAACAGTACATCCGGTCTTCGATGAAACTATTCAAAGAAGCGCAGCTTATCACAGCCTGGTCAAGCATGGGACATCTCTCTGAAGTTTGGCCAAGGCACTCGCAGACATGTCACAGGCCCACAAGAAAATTATTGGGACATAACCTTTCTCAACGACGTGCAGGAGCAAACATAGAAGAGGAAGCCTGGCACCAATATCGACACAGCAGCCACATGTTTGTTGGATGTTTCTGCTCTGCCTTTCATGTATCTGGGACGAGTGCTGACTCAGTTGTACGCTTGCTTGGGTGTAAACAATATCCGGATCACGGTCCGGATCTTTTTTGTGCGCCGTTAGTTAGATCCCTCACACACTGTTGTAGCATGATTCAAAGGAGGGAGATTCTCTCGTGCAGTGCATTGAAGCACTGAATCTTAAAATATACCGTACTAAAGCATACGAAAGAGACTTCTATGATCTCCGACAGTCAAAGAAGATCTTGGAGCGCTTCTGCGAGCACTAGAGCATATGGCATAGGCGGAAATAAAAATGTCTGATAATCTGTCCTGATGTCTGGGATAGGTGAACCCTTGGCCAAGGCAGCGACTGGTCTGTGCAAACATCGCTTCAACCAATCAGTGCCTTGTGACAATTTCCACAAAATAGTGGACCTGCACGAGTTTCTTATGATGTCGCACGAAAGCATCGTCAACCCAAACGTAGAGCACAACATCCTTAGCTCATCTTCCGCGCTTTGACTGCTTTGCTGGCCAAACAGTGTGGGAGTTTGCCAAAGGCCAAAGGGTCATGTCCGGTCTTTTTGATGTGCCGATCCAACTGAGACCACCTTGCGATTTCCAACCCCTGTTCAGCCGAATAGCCGCACAGGCCATGGATAGACACACAATACCCACCACGAATCCTGCAGCTTCGGTAACCGTTTGGTCGAAGTGGTCGTCTTCCAAAAGCCAAGCCTCAGACTTTACATGGCAAGAAACAGTTAAAGAAACAGTTAAATCCCAAACTTACCAAACCTTCTCATGGCTCTTTCTGCCACTTGGCCATCCCAGTGAATTCGACGTCTTAAAATGTAAATGTTTGGATTGTGTAGATTGTCATGACGTCAGCATCTGGAGCTTCTTCAGCAACGGACATCTTTGAACTGCGAAAATAAAAGACTCTTGCAAGGAATCGGACGACTCCGACAGATTCTGATTAATTAATATATACAGTATATATATATATATATTATAATATTATTATGAATATTATGTACATGTCAATATACATAAATATGGAAGCAGCTCTCAGGTCAAGGGGCAGAGTGGACGAAGGCCGACCTCAAGTGCTGAGAAACATTCACCCGTTCCAATGCAGGCATCGCTTCCAAACGATTCCCGTACATACCGTACGTATATAATATAATCAGGTGTATGTATATTTTATTATTATTATCATTATCATTATTATTATTACTAGTGCTATTAGTATTACTATCATTATTATTACAATCATTATTGTTACTATTATTACTATTGTGATTATACTATTTATATTAATATGCAGCCATATAATGTATGTGTGATTGTGTGTGTGTGTTTGTGACACATGTTCATAGACATAAACAATCATGTCATTATGTATACTGTATATACATCACGTCTCAATGACTGAAACTGCTGGCAAGACGCAGCAGGATCAATGGTAGACTTGCAATTGACAGCTTGCGCAAGCCGCGCATCAGGTTCTCTCCATAGCGAGAGCCTTTCATTTCTGCATTGGATGGTCGTCTTGAACCTCTTGAACCCGAATTGCTGAGAACCTGTGCTTGACAGAAAATTCCGGAGATAAGACTCTGGGCAACAGAAATTCATTAAAAAAACAAAGGCTTTACCTGATTTAGCGTCTACTTGTAATTCAACAGGTCTTGAGTAAGTCTGCATCACGATTGAGCTCATCACTGACGCTAAGGGAGACGAAAGGTCTTCCTCACGAAGACCCCAGCAAACGCCGTCACCAAGTTTGTCAACCATCTCCACGAAAGGTGCCAATTGTAGAGCAGACACCATCAGTGCCACGCACCATCCATAGGGTCGATTCTTCCGTATGGCTGATCGATGTCTACTAAGTGTCAAGGCAGAAAGCATGGTGGAAGCCAATACTCCAAAGACCAAGAGCCAAAAATGAAGGTTTTTCACCTCAGCTGGTGGGTGTGAGAGCTTTTGCAAAAGCTCGAATTGGGTTTTGAGGCGTTGTAGTCTTCTTTAAGCTTTGTGTTCCATTTTCTTTCCAGTTTGGTGCTCTTTTTTTGGGGTGTAGCTATTGAATTGTTGAATAGAGAGATAGTTTTCAATGCTTTCTTTTGCTGGAGTTCTCCAATGAATGCGCAGTTTTTGAGGCCAGGCTAATATCGGTTGTGGTTGGCAAAACTATTCTGTCCCAGTGGCTACATCCACCCAGGTGTCAGATATGTACCTTGGCTCATCTTGGCTCCGTGTAGGATGAACATGGATGAACTGCATAAATCTGCAAAACACTATGACCTTGTCTCGAGCTGCTGCGCAGTCAATTCATAAAACGACCCCGAAATAGGAAAGGGATGGAAAGGGTGCGGTGCTCGTCTGGTATCCCTGGCCGGCGAGATCCAAGGGGCATAATGTGAATCAGCACTGCCAACACGTCAAAGACCCGCTGTGCTGTCAATAGCAGGCCTTTGATGGCTAGACCCAGCACACGCTGAAACGTGGTGCTGCAGCGTTCACACCTCGAAGGCAACGTGAAGAATGATGTTAGGAGATTGGGCGTGGGCTGGCAACCAGTGGGTATCTATATATTATATTATATTGGTTCTATTTGTGGGGCTCTGGTTGTCAATCCTGTTCTTCCAACATCAAGATTTTAATCTTAAGCATCGAACACACGCAGATCGAGACGTTATCATCTTGTAAAGGATTCTTTGCTCATCACAGCACTGAGGACATCAGTTGTTGGTCACCTAGCACGCCGGTCGATGCAAGTAGTAAGTATAATTAGATGTATGCACTTTAATACACTGGAACACGAAGAGCACCTGGTGCCACGGTCATGTTCCAACAAGGGCTTTTTGCCCTGCACATTGGTGCCAGGCGAGGCTGCCGCTTCTGACGGCATTTGGAAAAGCTCAGAGTTGCGGAACGCCGAATCTGTCTGACCTGTATGTCTGGCATAAGGGACTTTGGATGACTTTGCGGTTCAATTCGGCAACACAGGCAACAAATAAATCGATAGAGTTTCAGGACTGATGATCTTCAATGACCTTTGGTCTTTGTGTTGCATGCTAGATCTTGTTGGGATGGACTTGATCTCGTTGGTGTCTGGAAAAAAACGTCTTTTCATCTCCGGATCCAAGAGCTTGAGCAAGCTGGTGGCGTCGCAGGCCATACATGTCATACCGTCATACCATCATATGCACGCACTGGCTAGGCTATAATTAGTGTTATCTAATGCATGCTATTCTCATGCTGGTAGATTAGAATCTTTGTCTATCTGCAAAGGGTGGCTAAGATTGCTTATATAACTTATATATATATATATATTATATTATAATTGGTCCGTCAAATCCGTTTTCTAGATTTCCGATCATCTCGTTCAAAAACCATCGCAATCGTCTTGGCATGGGCCATCCATGGCCATCCCACTGCTCTTTTTGCCGATGCACACTGCAGCGACTTTCCAAAGGCCCAGCTCTGAGCCACGTTCCGGTCGGAACGGTCGGAACGGTCAACGGAGTCAACGGAGTCAACGGAGTCGACCTCCCGAAACTGTTGAAGCGGCAACGGCGACCAATGCCTCGATCTCTCGCAAGCATTGACAAAGTCCTGAGAGCGAAGTCCACACATAAAACTTTCATAAAACTGGATAAAACCGCACCAAATGTCTCAAAATGTGGTATTTCAAGAGTCTGAAGGCAGGTGAGGTGGGGCTAACTAGGCCTGAATCGCAGTGTCGTTTTGTTGGGTGCAAGCTGCAAGCGGATGCAAGTTTGTTCTCATTCTGACCTGTACGCCGCATATTTCCCGGGCTTTTTGTGCGGCCCGCATGAATCCAGGAGGCTCTTGGAGGCTCAAATACATTAGCAAGGCTATGCAAGGCTATGCAAGGCTATGCAAGGCTATGCAAGGCTATGCAAGGCTACAAGATGCTACAAGTATCACAAGGGTAATGTTTTTTGTGGTGAATTTATGTGAATTTACCTAGGAATCGGTATCCACAAATAATGCTCATCAACAGCCCTCAAAAAAAAAAATGGCATCAATCGAATCGATTGTGGTTGCTCTTGAGCCTACCGTGGCTGCTATCTATTTCCTGCACCCAAGAAGTCATGTCATGAATTGACATCACAAGCACTTTGCTGGACGACAATGTCTGACTCACAACAGGGTCAAACTCTCCTGCAGCATTGTTGGTGATAGAATGCCTCGCTTTGAGTGTGAGATGTTGGATAGCAAGGCCAGGCAGTGTTGCCACTTCAAAGCAATACCTCGGCCGGACTCTCGGGGCCAGGCAAAAGAGTCATTGCAAGGCATTAGAATTAAGTGATATTAAGTGGTCATTGACGGTCGTCAATGCTTCAATGATCTTCAATGTGGTCACAAGCGATCTATCAAAATTCAAGAGCACAACCTTGCAAAGCGCTAGGCCCGCTAGGCTCTACATTCCTTCAACTGAGCAGCTGCATCCGGCGAAAAGCGCTTGATGTGAGAGGTCGTCAGCATGTGGTGGAAAAGCTGAAAGGCTCAATTCCCACTGGGAGGCTTGTGCAAAGCAGAACAGCAATGCGTTGATGCCTCAGCGAGTCTCTCCAAAACATGGGACAAAAACGCCACTCTGCAGACCACTGACCACTGTGATCTTGCAGTCTTTGCAACGCGAGGGGTGACACGTTGTGTTCCTGAAACCTCAAGAAATACAGCATGCCAATATTCCAAAAATGGCAAAACTCTTCATGCTGGATGTTCGCTACCGTTCGCTTGGTCAACCACTCTCCGCTCCAGTTTTCAGCTGCGTCACTCACAACTGATGGTGAATTCTGCTCGCAGAGCCTGCGCTTGATTCACGTCGCTACGTGGCTACTGCACGACCTGTATAGTCAGAGGTTAATTACGTGCATGATCTTAACTTAACATGTCAAACCAATAAACACCATGATGTCTGAGAAATTGCCTAGCTGCCTAGCACAGCTTCACTGATCCTAACAACCAAAATGGCCTTGACATCAGCCGCAGTGCTTGCTCCCATTCACCGGGCATTTTGCAAGAACTCATGGCAGCGCAAAAACTGATGTCACTGGGCCGCAACTGTTTTCTGCCCATCTCCTCCAGCAAATCAAGCCTCAAGGGTGGATTCGCCAGCACTGCTTGAACCATGTGACAACTCAGACAACTCCAAATCTAATGAAATTTCATGACTGCCGCGAATATATACATATATATATAATATTATACATATATATATATATATATATATAATATTATACATATATATATATATGTGTGCGTGTGTGAATATCAGAAATCATGATCAACACGATGAACAACACAGAGAGTCCAAAGACATGTCGAATATCTCTGAACATCTTCGAACCTACTTCCTCCAGCTATCTTCTATTTGCATCAGGGTTCAGATAAGGGGGGAGGAGTTGTGCAGATGGTTTTGGTAGATACAAAGCGGAATGCATAGGGTGCACAACTACAAAATGCAGTGCGTATTACTTTTTTTGCAGCTACAATTTGAAGAACGTGACTCTTTCTGGCTCGGAAAATAATTCAAAACCAGTACTACAAAATCCAATGCATCTGAAGTTTAAAAATAGCTGAACGTCGGAATTGCTAACATGATTTTTCCCAATGACATTTTGTAGTTGGGTCTTTGCCATCCAAAGTTCCGACCAACATAAATTCGGAGAACATTTTGTAGTTGTCAATGAT
>Ga0126342_10001669_pt1 | contig 32203 bp, 29 predicted proteins | sample Cyp1metagenome_FD_92528 | JGI IMG/M metagenome (GOLD analysis project Ga0126342, IMG submission 92528) | Coral microbial communities from Lord Howe Island, Old Settlement Bay, Australia - Cyphastrea 1 metagenome | ecosystem: Host-associated > Invertebrates > Cnidaria > Coral ...
CAGCACCTTTTCACTCAGTCAGCTCGAAGGTAGCTGAAAGCACTAAAATGGCTGCAGCACATATACAAACATATATGCTACATGTGACATAGTCTACACTGTACACATATCTGATCAAATATAATATAATATAATATAATATAAAATAATATAATATGATATAATATAATATAATATATGTATCATGAACAGGACATACATATGTGATCATCTGTGTATCGGTAGAGCAATGTCAATACACGTATTACACCTATTCCTATGAAATCTCAGGTCCTGCTTGGGGATCTCATAGCAGTTGCATGCCTCATGTGGTTCCTTGGCTCCCCCTTCAAGAAATTCGGTGCTTGGGTATCAAACATATGTAGCTACTCCAAGATGTTCTATCAGATATCAGATTCCCGCTCACCGGGAATTTTTCATCCAGGAATCACACATCTGGTTGGTGGTTTCAACCAACCCCTCTGAAAAATGATGGACTTCGTCAGTTGGGATGATGACATTCCCAATATATGGAATGATAATCCAAATGTTACAAACCACCAATAGAAAATGTTAAAAAAAGTGGTCCATCACACCATCACACACCAATAAAACCACATCATGATGATCATGTCCATTTTTGTTCGGCAGTTGTTCCCATGTGTTTTTTTATCGGTTGATCAACGGTTCCCTGGGATCCCAGGTTCCCAACAGCAACATGAAACCCGATCCAAATGAGATAATGATCAGTCATATAAAAGTATAACATATTAGACAACGGAATGAATTACAGTTCATATCCATAATTATCAATTTCTGTATCAATCATTGTCATTGTCAATTCGATCACATTATGCTCACAGTTCTGTATTCGTCTCCGAAGTTCTTGGTGTCTGAAGATAGGCCGGCACCTTTCATGACACAGCCGAAGCCACCTAGAGCAAGTCGACAAACAGCCCCAGCGGTGCTAAGAGGAAAGGGAAAAGACCTCCTACAAGGTGGGGCCTCCCAGAGTTATAACAACCATAAATGAAATATGTTTATAACATGTTATAACAACCCAGAGTTATAAGTTATTAGTTCAAAACTCGAACTATGGTAGAAAAAAATGTTCATTTATAAAGTATATCAACTATAGATATATCTAGCATAAACCATAGTTAGAGTGTTGAACTAACTTACCTAACAACAAGGGGCACCGCCTTGTAGCTTTTAAGGAAGATTGCCATGGTTTATCCTATGGCCATTGAAAATGATCATTTAGGTCGTTGATATAGCAATTTAACATGGTGAATTTCCAGTTCGCAAACTGTTAGTTTACCAACTGGTTATGACTAACATAGCGATGGAAAATCACCATGCTATCAATAGGTAAACCATCTATTTCTATGGGCCATCTATACCATGGCAAACTGTTAAAAACCAGAGGGTATATTCCATGAAGTGGATTATAATCCCATTAAAACCCATGGAAAATGCCCCAATTAAACCTCATTAAATCCCTATAAACCACCTTTGTTTTCCAAAGGGTAAGACCCGTTTGGTCATTGATCAACCATCCACAGTTGCGATTTGAAGCCACCAACATGGCATGCCATGACCAGGCGAATGAGTCGTGGCCATCTGTTGGTCAACTCCTCCCTCTGTTGGCGATCCAATCTGTACAACACGGCATTGGATAGGATGGGATATAGAACCCCACGTGTATGTATGTATATATATATGTATATATATATATATGTAAACATATATATATATGTAAACATATATATATATGTGTGTCTATATATGTGTACTGTATACACGTGCAACCACGTGTTCCCATGATGAAACTCAGCAGAATCCATCCCGAGATCTTCTGAGATCTTCTGAGATCTTCTGCCTTGACCCAGTTTTTCGTGCAGCACATAGTCTCCAACAACTTGCGTGCCAGCACCACCATCTGTGACCTGCGCAAAACAAAAGGGCGCGTCGGGATGCCACTGTGAATCGCTCGAACAGGAATGCCAAGAAAGTGTTGTATGAATATATATATACACATATTAATGATAATAATAGTAGTAATAACAATATGTATATAATCATATCAAATGATATTCATATACATATATATATATATGGATTCTATGGATAAACCACCATCATTTCTCCATATCTATGCTCTCAGCAGGGTTGCCAAGGCCCGTTGCCAAGGTTGCTGTCCAAGGATCTGGATCTGGCAGAAGCCTGTTCGATTTTTTTGCCCTGTAGAGGTGAAAGCCAAAACCAAAACTGTTGATCAAAAATTTCTGGTCCTCTTTTCTGTTATAGATAAATCTGGGACTTCCCGGAACCTCCAATCCCTTTCCTCTTGGCAAGGAAAACACTAGCTCAACCAGCCCAATGCCCAATGGCCCGGCAAAAACTTGTCTGCTTGGTAGTCTAGTTCATTAAAGGATTCATAAATGGATTATCACCCGCTATGGTATGTTTTGATATGTCTTTCTGGGATTCTCTGCCTCCTAGGCTCAACAATTTCCCATCACTGACTCCCAAGGCTGGCTCCCCGCAACAGCGACACCCTGACCTTGAATGGCTCCCCACAAGACACGTGAATCACTTCGCCCTGCGGCGATGCCAAGGTCGGCTGTGATTTCTTGGGAGATGGGCGAGATGGAAATGGGTCAATTGGGGGCCCTGCAACCCCTCAGCTTTTCACACCATCGCTGGATTTTTGGATTTGATCCTCTACTTAGACCCCAAGGCGACCAGGGCGACCAGGGCGACCAGCTCGCAATCGAAGAGGAGGGTGGCATCCGGAGGGATTGGCCCTACTCCCTCTGCTCCGTAGGCCAGCTTTGAGGGTATCTTGAGCTGCCGTTTGCCGCCCACGCGCATTGTCAGAATGCCCTCATCCCAGCCGGGGATCACTTGTCCAGTGCCCACGGCAAACTCCAATGGATTGCCCTTTAACGAGGAATCAAAAACCTGGCCATTCTCCAGTTTGCCGGTGTAGTGCACTTTCACACTTTGCCCCTTGACAGGTGCTTCACCCTGACCTACCACGATGTCTCGGTACTGCAGCCCCGAGCTCGTGGTGGTCCACGGCTCTTCCAGCTGCAGTTGACATGTGGAATCCGCCGCGATGGCAGCGCCCAGGTGGCACAGCAGAGCCGTAAAGGCCAGGCGCAACATGGCGTTTTTCGCGGAGTCCCTGGAGGAAGGCCTGAGATGAAAATCTTGAGCCAACTATGGTTACTGTATGGTTACTATTTGGTTGCAGTATGTTGCAGTTACTACATCTTACTAATCTGTTCATCCCAAAATCCTTCGGATTGATGGATTTCGGTCATTTCATCGAAATCGAAAGCCCATTGGATGGGGACAAACCGGCTGCTGGATCATGAAATCATCATATCTGCGGTGATGTGGATGGTTAAGAATTCCTGCACCACCGATGATAGAAAGCCTAACCACCGTTTTCAACTGGTGCAGGATTTCGCAACCATCCACAGTATCATGGCTTTCAGTGCCAAAATGTGGCGACAACTTCACTCTTCAAGCACTCAAGCCAGTGGGCATGTGGCGGTTTTGGAGGGTCGCAAATCATCTTCCAAATCTGTTGCTGGAAGGCACCGTGTTGGGATGTGCCAAAAACTTGCCGCAGTTTGGACCATTTCCAGCCGTAGAAGTTGGTTTCCCAAAAAACATCCAAGCACTTCGGCTTTAAACTCGAGGGGGTTTTATAAGTTGTCATGAACTATGATGAACCCTTGTAAAATGGGTTGATGGAGACACCAATGAGGAGAGCTAACTCTCCACAATCAACAGCGACCAGCGAGCGACACCTGATCGACCTGATCCACATCGGTGCATTCCACGCCATTGGAATGGAATGCCTGCGCCGAGCGCTGAGGACTGCGCAACTGTTGCGACACGTGGGTGCCACAGGGCCCCAGTTCGTTCGCTAAGTTGGGCAATGTAACTATACTGGTAATAGATGGTAATAGTGTATGATACTTATAAAATCTTATAAATATGTTTAGATGGGGTTATAAACCAACAAACATAACGTAGAAGGGGGCCCCATTTCTGTAGGCATGTATGGAATATCACCAGCCATATATAGGTTATATTGGGTTCATGGATCTGTTTCAGTGGCGAATCCCCAGTCGTCACCATGACTTTGATTCGGGATACCATTCAAGACGGACCTTGATCAATGCTGGATAACAAGAATTCATCAACTTGAAATACTTTGTAGGTATCCAATAGGTTTCCAAAGTCATGGGGGTACTCCAATAGTTGGATGGTTTGTGGAAAATCCATCTATCAATGGATGACTGGGGGTACCCCCATGACTTTGGTCCAATGGGGGATATTTCCTGCATAAAACCAGCGAAGCAGCGGTGATGTCGACCAGAGTTACTCACCAACTTCGAGGAGGGGAAATCGATCAGCCAATTTTCATCGATTTTTCGTTCAATTTTTGAACCTGTTCTTGGGAAACTCCGAAAAATAAATAAATAAAAAACACATCCCGTTCATGAATTCCTAGGAATTTCTATCTGAATCCTTCCATATTCTTCCATCCTAATTAGAATTTCTATTATTTTTTTAATATTATAGTTGATTTAAAATGGTGATTTTCCTATCTGTATCAAAGAATTCCTATATGAAAATTTCCATATATCAAACATTCCATATCAAATAGTGTATATATATATATATATCATATATCATATATCAAATATGATATATATCAATGGGATTTCATAGGGATTTATATGAAACATGCCCTACAGGATGGTGCCCCCCAGTGATGTGAACGTTGGTTTATAAACCCCATGAATACTAGTTCGTTATATCTGCCATAAACCATAGTGAAATGGGAGTTATTTGCACCAACTTAGTTAACTATGGGAATTCCATCGAACCGGCCTTGGCGGCCGGAGTCTCCAACTCGAGTGCCTGCCAGAGGGGGAGCGAGAAATTTTTGCTGCATTGTTCGCTGGGGAAAAAGGCGCTAGATGTTTTTAGGGTCATAATGGTTGTAATAGTGGTAATTAATTATGGTAATAACTATGGCAAAAATGGTTATAATATGTTATAATGGTTTATAATGGTTATAATGGCACTTTCATCACCACAAGCATAGGTACATGGAGGTTTCCAAAGTCATGCGGATATCCCTAGATCATCCAGCTATTAGATTGCGATTTTCCATGAAACACACCAACCATTTGGGGGTACCATGGGGTACCATGGCTATGGAAAGCTCCACATCAATTAATAAATCACCTTCCGCTGACCTTGGTGCACTTCTCCAGAAGGTCTGAGATCTTGGAGTTGGGCGGCAAACTCGGCGCGAAATCCGCGCGACATCCGGAGCTTCAGAAGTAGGAAACCAGCAAGAACTGGGGATTGGAGCATCAGTTTACCTCAAAAAACTGGGGATAACTGATACATATGTTGAATATTGGAGGAAATCCCCATTGAAAGTCAGTTTTCCCCACGTTTTTTCTTGCGGAAAACATGTGTTTTTTGGGACTTCTGCGCAGCAGACATCCAGGGATTTAACCAACAAAAATGGGGATTGAACTACTTCAATCCAGTTACAATCCCAGCTGGGAAAACAACATCTCCGATTCCATGTTGTCATCTGCCCAAACCCAAATGAAGGTGTTGCATTTTTAGCCTCACGTTGGTGAATTCTCACAGTGCCTGAATTAAAATCTCATGTACACATATATATCCGTGGCTCGTCAGCTCAGCAGTGTGCCTTTCAAATCAACCGTGCTTTGGTCTCACAGCACAGTCCGGATTCAAAGATACCAACCATACGCCCTCTGGTTATGACTAACATAGCCACGGAAAATCACCATTTTTTAGTAGGTAAACCATCTTAAATAACCAGAGGGTACATAGTTCATATGTGGGCTTCAAATTTGCCATCCCCGTGATTCCCCATGACGACTGGATGAACATTGGGGTACCCCCATGACTTGGGAAACTCTGGTAATGACTAACATAGCGAACTGGAAAATCACCATGTTTAATGGGAACATCCACTATTTCGACTGGGCCATTTTCAATAGCTATGTGAGTTTATGTTTGTACTTATTTTTTCCAAGATTTTCCAAGCAGATCACCACGAACTCCACGCTGAACGACCCAACAAAACCCGTGCTGAAGTGCCCCACAAAACCTCTCGAAGCGCATCGGAAGTGCCGTTCCTGGCCATCTCACTTCGGCTGGGCCTAGTAATGTGAATCCCCTTATCACTGGGCCTATAACAGGGGTTGGTAACTGTCCCATTTTGGGTATATTGGACATCACCTGAAATAGTAGCCATTATAGACTCTAATAGACCATATACCTAATGGTTGGGTGATGTTCAATGGGGACATTTAATGACCCATGTATAATGTTAGATCGTTCACCCTCCAGTCTAGTAATGTTAGGTGGTGAACCACCCCACTTAGTAGATTAACAGGGCCGATTCACATGGATTCGCCCTGCTTGAAAAACCAGGGATATCATCTACTCTTAGTAGAGCGTCAACCAGCCATATTTGGGTTACTGATCAAACGTGTAAAATTCGGGATGGTTTTGACTATTGCTCTACTAGCGGCTAGTTACTAGCGTTGTACTCAAGGATGACCAATTTTTGGGGAATTGATGGATTCATGATTTTGAGGCATACCCACGTGCTTTGATGAACCCAAACGGCCGCTCGGGATCCAGCAGTAATGGGTACGAACCGCTCGGATGATGGTTAAAGATACCACAGATCCGCTTTGAGGGATCTCCTGCAGAATGGTGGAGTAAACACATATTTTCATGTCAGTGTCCCCTTTAAACTCTTCAAGAAATCTGCCATCCAACACTCAATCGACACCCAAATTAGCTATCCAACTGGGGTACCACTCTGGAACCCGCCGTTCAACGCTGGAGCTGAGGTGATAGGGCCCCAGTCGGTTGAGCCACCCTCAAAAATATGAGCCGCAGTCATTGGGCATCATCCATCATCATGCCATTTCTATGGTCGAAAAATGTCGAAAATGACAAGGCTTTGAAACTGCCAAGCAATTGATTCACGGAATTGGACAAGGATGAGGTGATTGGAAATGGAGCCATGAAAGACCAGCAATTCAACTGACTAAGAGTAGAAACCACCTGCATTGATGGCTTTACACCTTTTACATCCTTTTACTGGCCATGGACCCAAACTTGAAACTTCATCCCATCACTTCACGGCTAACCTGACCTGCGGAAAAAGAAAAAAAAACATGTTCAGTGATTTCAGTGGGATATCGCAAGATGCCAACACACAAAATCAACCCAGAAACCAACCATTCACCACGCTCCGCCCACTATTGAAGCAACAAAACGAAATCTGACCAACAAACATGGTGATTTCATCAGAAAAATGAACAGTTAATCATTTAACCAATAAAGAACCTGTTTATCTAAAACAAACCATACCATCATCATCCACCAACGTTGGCAAAACTTGGTCAAACTTGGCACCTCCGAACGAAGATCTTGATCACGTCCGCATCTTGAAAACTGGGATGTCAGGATGCCATATGACCAGCGACTGGGAGGTCCACTAAGGGGGAGTTCTGGGTCTTAATATCCCCTATTCATGTGAAGATAATGGGGATATTTTATGATATACATATCATATTTATGTATTTATTTATATCACCAAATTGAATGGGATATTCGGATGATATTTGGATGCGTCTGAAACATGGAGTTTTTGGCACCAAGGAAGCAATTTGAATGGGTAAAATGGATATTCACCAGTGGATTGTGGGGGTAGCTGGCTGTTCGGCTGTAGGGACGTCGAGACACGGCAATTCACACGGCATAGTTGTTGTTAATGGACCCTGGTCATCCCACCATCATACATGATTGATTTTTTTTGAGGTATGCATCTGGAGGTTCCATAAATGAGGGTATACCCGCAATACTGGATGGTTTACAATGGAAAATCCAAAAATAAAATGGATTCAATGGATGATGACTGGGGGTACCCCCATGACTTTGGAAACCTCCATATTTACACATGGGGATAGTCCCTCCTCAGTATATTAGATTCCCAGCAATAAGAAATATAGATTTTCCCACGGGGGATGACCATGGCCCATTTGAGATCGAATCAAACGGCCATTCTCAGAGGATGATTTCCTACCTGCAATGAAACCTTTTATAGAAAAAAAAGGGTTTAGGGTTTGATATCTCATTTACCTCTTGGTAGATTTTTCATATGGGGTTAAACTTGTTAAACTTGTTAAACTTGTTAAACGCTCTATTCGTCAATCAACCAGTGGAAAAGTGGACACCACCTATCTGGATAAGTTGGAAATATTTCACCAACCCTTCGGCCATAACTTCGGATAGTTATCCCAATCTAAGTCCCACGGGTTTGGTCATGGCAGTTGGAGGTCCCCGAAGCTTCGATCGACAAGTTGCTCCACGGCGAAGCCGTCAAAGGCGCCGAACATCAGGCAGGGCCTGGCCGAACCATTGGATTTTGGAGTGTTCCCAAGATGATCAAAAAAAGAAAAAAAAAACACATTCATCTTTCAACAAAGCCGGGTAGACTCTGTAGACTTCAGATTGCAGTAAAAACCTCCTATAACTGTCTGTCAGCTATCGGGGGATAGCGACAACACTTCCCTCCCAGATTCCATGGATAGTTCCACGGAGCCGGAAAAGCCCAAGTAGCGAGGCCAAGTTTTCATGGTGTCTCCAACAAAAATCCTGGATGTAATTCACCATAGTGCCATAGTCATAGGGGACCCATATCCCAACTTATCCCAACTGATGGGGCTTTATCAGTGTGGTTGTAGCCATAAAACAACAACGTCAGTCCTGCGTAAGTTGGAAAATGCATAGAAGTCCCATGAAATCCAATGATTTTGTGGGATAAATCACCATGTTCCCAATGGTTTAAGTGTTTCAACTCACCATTTTGTGACGGGAACATCCCGCTGCGCCTGGTCGGGCCTCCCTACTAGGCCATTGCTCCTCACCAATCAAACATTGATTACCAGAGGGTATGACTGACAATAGGGAGGTTAATTGTGGTTTAAAATGAGTTTGTTTTATAGCAAATCATCTCCAATGGGATAGAGGGGGAAATTCAAGGGCTTATGACCAACGCTATGGAATTTGATTCCTTAAATGGAAATTAGCGTGTTACTATGACCAACACTAGGCAATTAATTTATCTCTCATTACCAAATCATCTCCAATGTTTAATGGGTGTGTTTTATAGCTTATGATCAACACGATGGGGATTTCGTTGGTAATGGGTTTTACAGCAGACTACCAATCATGATCAATCCTGGGGATGAAAAATTGCGAATCGTCTGGATGTAATCTGGATATATTGTGCATATGTTATGTTATGGTTTAATTGATGTGATAAACGCAATAATTAAACCAGCCCCAATGACTTGCCAGAAGTGGTAGAAACTATCCCCAGCTGGTGCCTATTCTTGGGTTTACCAGGCTAACATCCACATTTGATGGTCAAAATCCCCGAAAAATCACATCAAAATTGTATAGCTCCATGGAAATCCCTGATTATCTGACCATCCACCCTGAGAATCGCGCTACTTTTCAAGGGAATGTAGTATTCCAACCCCCGTAGACGGCAGGGTCCGTATGAATTTGGGGATGGTTTACACACCACTTGATGGTGTTAAACTTATTAAACTATCAAATAACCCCAAATAGAATTAGCTTGGTTAACAAACTTAAGTGAGTTTATTATGATTTGGGCGGATTCATTTTATTATATTTTAATTCAACAATAGTTATACGCCACTTCATGGCTACTTCACCCAGCAGCTTCAGCACCTCTTGGTTCCCCGGGTGGGGTTGGCGTCCCCTCAAGCTTGAAAAAAAACGGCAAGTGACGAGGCGACATCTTCGCAGGTTTCTGGGTTCCAGGGTTTCTGCAAACCAAAGTGGTCAGGTCAAGCCGTGATAAAAGTGGTCAAAATCAAAGTACATGGGTGATATATTGGTGATATCACGTATGGGCTTCATCCACAACTGATAAATGCTTGATCTTATGCTGGCTCCATCCCATCTTTGGGAGTGTCTGGGTGAGAGCCCCCAGTGATGTTGGCTGCTTTATACACCCATTAACTGTAGTTCTCGGTAGACTATAATATTTCACACACCTGAATAGTTGGGCCATTTGGGGATGATTTCCCTTATTAACCATGATTCCAGGCTTCGGGAGAACAGGGTTCGGTCGTGATGAAATTTACCCAGATATAATATATATATATATATCTATACCCCATTCATCAACCCAGCAATTCACAGAGTTATGCAAGTCACATCACGGAATAGTTTTTTGGGCTAACCTTGGAACCATGGAAACGGGAGGAACATCATGGATGACCATCCCCCAATAGCAATTCACCCAAGTCTTGACCCTGACGCATTTGCCTTTAGAACATGTAGAATTTTCAATGGATTGGTTGGCAGCCTGAAGGTGATACAAGGTGAGATCCCCCAGTTTGCTATAACCATCCAGCTATAGGGGTAACCCCATCTATGGAAACCCCTTATTGCCCAGTTCAACGTCGCTCCAGAAATTCTTCACTGGTCAAGTCCGCGCACCACTTTTTTCGGCGCTAAACCGCGCGGTTCGGGGCGCCGGAATCGGCCCTGGACCCACACCTCAGGGGCTTCGTCTGCGTCAAAACCAAACAAAATTCCAAAGTCACCCCTAGTTATTTTTCTGACGCAACCAGGCAAATGGCAGATGTCTCTTCATTAAACTTAGAAAAAGAAATGGAACATGATCATATTTTAGTTTCATGAGTTACCTATTGAAAGATGGTGATTTCCCAGTCGGAAACTGTTCAATTACCAGAGGATCTCTCCCATTTTGATAACCTGCCCGTTCGCCGGTGACCTGCTGAATCCGCTGGGACTCCCAACTCGCGGCATCACGACCTGGGCTTATCGATTTCTGGGATTTTTCGATGGGGATTTTGGGGTGAGATTCAGGAGACCATTGGATATCAAAGTTTTGAAACCCTGAATTTAGTTGATTTACCCTCTGGTAAATTCACATAGACCCTAGAAAGACCCTGAAAATCGATCATGTTTGAGTGGAAACTAATCCAACAAAACCCCCATCTGGCGTCTATGTTAATTTACTGGAGGGTAACTCCTCAAACTACCATCTGGTTATTTAACATAGCCATGGAAAATCCCAACATAAATGGAGCTTTTAACGGGAAAATCATCTATAAATGGGCCATCTATACCATGGCTATGCTAAATAACAAGAGGGTAAATATGGGTAAATGAGATTTTCAGGGTCTATGTTAATTTACCAGAGGGTAAATGATCATTTTTCCAGCTCGCTTTCTGATGTCTTTATGACTGGAGAGTTCCCCCAACCCGAAGCGTGGCCGTTTCAAACCATCCGAGGTGCTCCGGTGCCGCGGTTCGTCACCTCCGTGCGCCGCACTTCGCAACTGAGCCTGGGTCGAGACGAGGGATGACCCGAGGTTACACCCCGCTACGTTACCAGGGAGATATTTTTGGATAAAGCTCATAGACTCATAGGTATCCCCAGATAGAAAATCCCTACTTTCGTGTCTATGTTTTTGGGGGATGACAATATCAATAGGTATTTCCGTAGAACTTTTGGGTCAATTGATCACCCGCTTATGGGGATAAGCAGCAGTAAAAGTGGGATATCAAGCAATTTTATGACGGTAATTCAGATCAACCAACTCAATAAATTGGATATCAACTATTTGGATGGACTTAACCCTGCTGATTCTTCTATTCCTGGGATCCCATCTATATCATCTATCACGACGCTTGTTGCTCCAGTGAAGGCGAGAAATGAAACTTGAGATACCCATGGCATGGACCCAGAGAACTCATCTTTAGCACGAAACCATCTAAAACCATCCCATATTTTGGGGGAAATACGGTTGGTCTTCGGGCCAGCTCCATAGGTCTCCCCCATTGCGCCCCGCTTTCCCTCAGCTCGCTGTGTGTCTTTTTTTCGGTCGCTTGACATCTTGCGAGTCGTCTGCCTCCTGCCATCACAGCCCACTGTGAGGACGACTCGGGCGGTTTTCAAATGCGGGGTCTTTGAGACCAAGCATTTTATAGGAGGGATATCATGGGATAGTGGATGATGATTGGAAATAGTGGATTGATGTGGATTGTATGATATGCAATGCTTTTTTTGTGGATGATATATATATATATATGATATGCTGTAATATGGATGAGTTACAATAAATCACCCACCTGAAATGAGCTCATGAAGAGAGCATGAAATCATCGAGGCTTCAGGGAAATCAGATGATATGGCAGTGTGTCAAAACCTTGTACCCCTGGTGAACATCAAAATAGCTGGTAAATGGATGTTCATCCCCCTAAAAATGGTATTACTAGGTATTGATCCATAGCCATATTAGTATGTACAATTGATATTAGTATACATACAGTATGTACATTACTGTACAATTATGATTTAAAAAAAATACATACATGGGATGAAATTGATGGGATATCACGATATGATTGGGATGCTTAGTTGATCGCAGAAAAGTCATCGCTTCTACCGTGCCAAGGTTGGCCCGGAAGTGAGGCAATCGGGAAGAATCCCACCATGATCTGCTAAACGTTGTTACCCATGCCTTAGAGCAGGCTTATATGCGTGCACAAATAGTTGTTTACTGGGGTTAATCACTCCACTTATGATCAGTAATTGTGGATGCAATTCGCTTCACCTGTTTACAAATGGCCATTATATGCCATAATCTAGAGTCCAAGAGCCGGAAAACTTGAATGCTAAATGTACTGAATCTTTTGAACTTCCATGGGCATACACATCCCAACGATGGATGGTATTGCTTCCGAGCATGACCGAAGTTTGGATCTCTTTGGCCAGTTTTCGGACCATACCCAGCTGTGGTTTCCTACGCTCCAAACATATCACCAGCAAGATGCAGCTCATACACCCCAAATCATGTGGTTTACCATCAGAAAACATCAAAAAAGAAAACACCATTTTGTAAATACAGAAATATAATTGGAATATCCAACTGTTCAAGACTCTTCAACTTGTTCCCCCGCAACATCTTCAGAACACTCAACAACCATCAAACCCCTTAAAGTTGAAGAATGGGATAAAAAACGATGTTTCGAAACATATATAGAAAGAAACCCCAAGAAACAGCGCAGAATGAGTTCCCCCCCCATTTTTTCAAGTCCCCGGGTCACCAGCTAAGCTCGAAAAACCGTCCTCGAGGTCGATCCGAAAGCGTTTCAGCAGCTTCCGGACCTCCACTGACCCTACCGGCAGAATGCTCTAGATATGTGCCATGGTCAAGAAATGGTGGTTTACTGGGTCTACTCCCAATGGATTCAATTCGCATTGACCCAGACTGAAATCATTGAAACATATTGAAACATATTGAAACCATAGACCCAGACTGCTGCTCTTTCATAATGGGCATGGAATCCATGGATTGATGAGTCCCATCCCACTGGCTGAATCCAACCAACTGGCCTCGAGGTTTCCGAAGCGGGATCCCCATAAGTCACCATGGTTGTTTCAATAAGCCATCGACGACGGGATGAAAATAGGGGGTACCTCCATGACAAAACAGAAACTGGTTGGTGGTTTTTCGCCACCCCTCTGAAAAATGATGGACTTCGTCAGTTGGGATGATCATTCCCAACTGAATGGAAAGTCATAATCCAGCCATGTTCCAGTCACCACCAATTGGGAAAGCTCCATGACATCCAAATGCTGAGTTTGCACCTGGCTGGCCTCATCCCCTTGAGGATGTACGAAGGGACCCTGCAGGGAGATCACCAAAAGAATACGTCGATGGAATTGGGAAAACTTGGCCCAATAAGAGCCACAAATGGCTGATAACTTCTGCGAAATCCCATCTCCCTAGTTCCAATAATCCCTCACCACGGGTTAGTATTGGATTGATTCATTTTGGCCCAAAAAAAAGGGTGGATTTTTACCCAAAGAGTTGATGAAGATTAAGCCACCAATAGTTGAATCTCATTGACCACGATAACATTACCCATCATGTATATTCATTTATCGAGTGATCAATTATCCTCATGCCATTGAAATTCATGTTCAAACCTATTTTTAGATAACATTGGATAGTTTACGAAGATCTGTTGGTGAGTGGATGACGGCTTAAATATTGACACATACCCAGTTTGGAAATGGTATTGGCACACCATCATGTTGTTTCAATCTCCCTTTTTTGTGGGTCAAGACTCCAAACTTTGCTGTTCAAGACTGGTCTAAAACCCAGTTTTTGTCCTGTCTCAAAAGTCGCGCATGATCATCTGAAAATTTGATGTTCTTAACTAATTGCAGCAGCTAGCCCAAAAAAACCTTCATGTACCTATTACTGCTCGCAATGAATAGGTTTACAGAACAATCAAGCAAGTGGAGTTTGCCAAACGGTCGTCCAATTGTTGAGGCTTCTGATGGTTCCAAACTCTTTCCCCACTTCGTAGCTGCTTGATCCTAATTTTGAGTTCAATTTTCCACTTTTTTTGCGGCGTGCGCCAAAAGCATGCTGTACCAAAGCGTTACTGGTCAGAGTGTCAAAAACCTGTTGGCAAGTTCCGTATTTGGGGGGGTGAAGTGGCAGATTGCATCGCTGTTTTCATTGGAGGTGGGATACTTGAGCAGCAGCAGCCAGGGGATTGATGTTAATGGGAGATTTTCTGTGTTGCTGATATGAAAGTAGGATGGATGGCTCATTCGTACCTGCTTTGTTCTTGAGATGACCATTTTTGTGGCTTCATATAGTTCATATTTTGAGATGTGTTGCTAAGATGTCCGTTTTTTTTTGTGCTCTTGGGGTATCCAAGAAGTCTTACATGCCTACCCTTTCGAAATGGGTAATTTCAGTGCCCACCTCCTTTTTGGATGGTGAAACCCTAACTTTTCTTGCTGAGAATCCTGATCCTTGTGGTTTACATCCCCATCCCTGACAGCGTTCGTCCCCACCTGTGCAAACAAAAATCTGGGTGAAATCCCTCCTTTTCCTGCTTAAATACCGTTCATCTCTACTTTGGTTGGTTGTATTCCGTGAAAAAAAAAACATATTTGAAGGAGATACTCGGAGATACCATGCTTCTATCCAAGTTTTTTAAAGATTCTGGTGGTTGCATATGGCATATCCATTGTTCCTACCATGTGTGAAACCGACTTCAGTTTCACCGACTTCAGCGACCCGCCTGACAACTGCAGGAGCCCTGCCGAGCCCACGTGGCACACAATTTGCCCAGCTGCTGTGAGCGACCTGAGCGGCACCGGCGACGAGCCGGCGACGGGATCCGGACCTGGGATGTTCCCCACATTTGGTGATTCAACTCCCAGCTTGGATCCATAAATATGCATATTTCAGTATATTTAAGTATATTTCACTGAATATTGGAATATTTTTCAGTACAGGAAGTACACAACCATGATTGGATCCCGTTCCCAAAATGACTGGCTTCATCACTCCAAGTTGCAGAAGTCGTTGAAGGCCTGTGACCGACGTGATGGTAGGAAGGTCACCATGGGGATTTTTCAGGGTGAACCCCCAATGATAGCTGTTTAATAACCCTGAATAAACATGAAACTTGTTGTCCCAACCATTCAACAACACGATCGTTTTGAACAACCCCCGTTTCAAAATGTTTCAAAGATCGAGAGGTTTCAAACAAAAACACGGGATGAAACAAGACACAATAAAAGGCACGATCAAATCACAATGAAGTCATAGTGTTTCTATCGAACAAGTTTGAATCAAACAAGTTGTTTAATCACTGGTTTGACAGTTTGACCATATGTCAACTTACAGTATTACAACATATTACAACCATCTAAAGAAAACCATAATATTCGGTTCACAGAAAGACCTAAGCAAGTCCAAGTGCATGTGTCGGGTGCGCACTAAAAATGTTCATCAGTGATATCTTTTGGTCAGGATGCACACATGTAACATGTACATTTCCCTTAAAGAAAGGCACACAAACACGAGATAAATTAGATTCATGGCAAGTGCAATACTTCATTTCTCAAGTCGGACTTTGCAACAACGGTTTCTATTTCCTGACAATACGTCGCTCCGACAACCCCTCCAAGATTTCTTTAAGATCTTCTTGTCCCTTGAGCCCGAAGCGTTGTTGGATCGCTGCTTCTAACATGGGTACACCCGGCAAAAGAGAGGTATCTTCGATAGTTGCATTCTTATCCACAAAATCAAAATGTTCGTAATCCACGCAGTGACCCCGTACGGCATTCTGTGGTGATGCACGATGGCGACTGGTCCGGCTTTCACCGCTCTGGTGTCATCAAAGATTTCAACCTCGTGGATCGACACTCTGCGAGGTCAACGTGCACAATCTGTGTTGGAATTGTAAGGGTTCCATTGCTGGCACTCTGTGCATGGACGAAATTTCAAGTTTGTTTGGAACCGCTCGAGTAAAACGAATCCTTTGCAAAGAGATGCTGTGAACTTTGTCTGGATCCTCGTGGAAAGATCGTAGAATTTCGTCCCAAGCCGTTCGACAATGACCACCACCTGAATAAAAATGTACTCGTCAACATCAACGTTGATAAGCAACCACTGCGCATGATTTTTGGCCCGGAACAAACAATCGTTTGATGCATACCCGACTCGCATGCGGGACTTTGTCGGGTTGAAGTTGAAGTGCACCCTGGTTGCCACGCCGATGTCCTGCACAGCCGTGCAGCGACCATTCCATCCATTCGACCAATTGCTTAAACACACCACTGAGACCCCTGCGATGGTCTTCGAAAATATCACACACGCCATCATCTCGAATTGCTGAAACATATCTGGTTCTTGCAAAGCCACCACACTGCCCAATTCTTTTCCAGAGCCATCCTCCAAGTAAATGTGATGTTTGTTTTGGCGTTGTTCTTCGACAGGCCAGGGACACAGCAAAACACTGCCGCGAATTTCGATTTTTGACACATGTGATCTTTCTGGACCACTGCCGGGAACCGAAAGTGAGGCTGCCAGCTGTCATCGTTCATCTCTGTGAGCAACGCGATGCAACTGTCATGTGCTCCTGGCACTGAAAATTGAAGGGTTCAACGATGAAACGGTGAGATTTTGCCATCGCCAAATCCCCTGAACTTTTCCACGTGGCCATGGAAACCAAATTGGGTGACTCCAGAGGAAATGGCGTGATTTGGAGCCGCGAATCGGCACAATCAAGTTGTGCTGGGATTCCGCCGACACAAATGCTGACAGAACTCAACCAAGCAAGAAATATCAGATTCATGACGGTGAACTGATTCGGGTTTGTTCGGGTTTGAAACTGATGTGCTGCAAGTGCAATACTTCGCAAACCTGAAAGGTTAGGAATTTGAGGGTGATTCGCCTGAACCTGACGACAAATTAACAGTGACGTCGGTATTCATCCTGTTTTGGAGCGCCAGAAATCCTGGGCAACACTTTGGCCATCCACAACTTTATCAGTTCACCCCATGTTTGTTGATTGAATCCATATCTTCAACTTGCAGTTTTTGGTGGTTCAATTCCAGCATGTTGTTTTGCCAACTCTTCACCTTTTCACAGAAACCTTGCATTTTGGTGATCAATGACCGCATCGTTGGTGGCGAAACTCCATTTTTTGGGTGACTTAATCCACCTGATTGCTGGACAAGTTCCATTTTTTTGATGCATACCATCCTGCTTCAATCCAGATGTTTAGTGGTTAAATCCCAGTCTGGCAGTAAGATCCCACTTTTTGGTGATTGATTCAGATCTTTAGTGGTTGAACGCCAATTTTGGATGCTAAAATCATTGACATCCAAATTTTTTGCAGGCAAATCCCTGTTTTTGGTGATCGAATCCACAGGTTCAATGCTTAAATTCCAAGTTGTCTCACTTTTTCTGAGTTAAATCACCCAAAATCTCCATGTTGGTTGTTTTAAAAACATGTAGTAAACGCATATTTCTTTAAAAAAAACAAAACAAACATATCTTCGGTGGTAAAAACCGTGGCAAGCTCCCAAAAAATCCCCGGTTTTCACCAGTTCCCACGGTGCCTTTCGCCACATCGCCTCTGATGAGCCTTTGGCGCTGCCCCGCAGCGACGGAGGCAGCGCCGCTTTGCGGCGCAGCGGCGGACAGCAGCCCGGCGGAGTGGGCAACTGGCGGAGAGGCTGTAGAGTTTCAAAAGAATCGATTTTTGGAGTGAAAAATGATTTTAAAGTATCATTTGAAGCCTTATTTCAGATTTGTACGCCACGAAAGGATAGCAAAATGATTTACCACTATTTTCAGATTGGATTTTATTGTTCTATCGGATTCTATCGTCTTGGGAACCATTAAAAGAGTTGCTTATTCGACATTTTGATACCGTAGTTGCCTCTGTTGGCTTCAGCTTTTCTCCTTTGGAACCAAACATGGGCGACCAAGTTTAAGCCACGACAATAATATAGTCAAAACAAAACTACAATGGAGTGAACCAGCCAGACTACGAATAAGGATGAACACATCAAAAATGAGAGGTTTGCTGAACAAAACAGTCAAGTTGGGAGATGTGAAACAAACTACAATAAACAGTCAATAATCTGAATAAAGAAGCGATTTTGGAGGATCACTTGGCTAGCCTCAAAAGCACACCACTCATCGTAACGTGCTGTTGATACTGCTCAACCCGTCCCCACAACTCTCGGCAATGCAAATCTCGCATTTTATTCGATGGAGCTGCGTCACATGATGCGCCTACAATTTCACAAGTCAATCAATCCTGTTGATTTGCGACGTCGAAATCAATGTCGAAGGCCAACATCTCCTCACGTTTCTGACTCACTGATGTTGAATATCCGTATGACCTGGCAAATCTTTGCAAACTCTCCGACTCTTGCAGCATTTGAGGCGACACACCACCGAAGAGTTTGAAGACCAAACTTTTCTGTCCTGCGAGTCTTTCCTTGTGATCTCTGTCAAAGGAGAGCATTCTCTCCACATCTAGCGCAGAAACATAGAAACCTTCCCCTTCATCCTGCGACACCTTTAGCAGTGCTGCTTGCGCATAGAGTTGGCCCAGTAACACAGCCGCAGTTTGCCTCTGTTGCTCTCGAAGTTCGGCTTCAAAGCGCGTCATCCTTCGCTTCACCGAAGGGTAGCAAATGCCATCCTCAACGATCCTTGCTGTCGAAGATTCAGATTTGGATCAACCCATTATTTCATGTTTGAAAACATCTGGACATGTCCCGAACTTGTTGCCTCAACACCTTGGTCCTTCAACAAACCTTCAATGCAGAGCCATTCAGGGGCCGGCGGGTGCCCACTGATCCTATTGGATGATCCATCCGAGCACAGGTGGGGATGAAGAGTATCCTTGGTATCAACCCATCGAAGAAGTTCATTGGAATCGTCATCCCCAGGATGGAAAATAAGTCTTGGAAGCACCACGAATTGTACCTTCAGCTAGGTCGTGAAAAGCTCATGTCAGTTGCACACCTGACTGTCAAGGCAGAAACTCGGCTCAACTCAAACAATTCGTGCTTCATTCGATGAAAAAAGATCTGCCGAGGTGTCTCCATCTCAAAAAGGTCCCCGTCATCATGTCAACATTTTGTGTCAACAGCTTCCTAACAACAAGCCCCCCTACCGTAGACATCCGTAGACGATTTGTCACGCCCTCCCCCTGCCCTGGAGTCGCCCTTGCCGAATCACTGATCATCTGCCGGTTCCAAGTTGTAGCGCTTCAACTCACGCAGCACGGCATCTTTGGAGACGGTGATGGGGAGATTCACCTTGCCTTGGGGTGCCAAGGGTGCCTTTTGGTGACAGCTTAATCAACCAAACTACAGAAATGGTGGATTTTGATCATTTAACTCTGCTTCAGTAGTTTTGTTTAGAGTCATATTTAGCAGTGAAATCTGGGAAAACGGAGGTTGCCCCTCAAAGCCCACGGTCGTGAAAACTCATGTGGATCCAAATGGGTCAAAAAAAATGTCAAGCATCACTGTCTGGAAATATGGGTGAAGCTGGGCAAAATTGAATTGCAAATATGTGAAGAAATGTGAAGATACCAGCCAATAAATCTATGCAATCGATATTCAAATCGCATCACAGGTACAAATTAATGTTGCTGATCGGTGACTTTAACCAAATCTATACCTGATGTTACTTGGGATTGTAATCCCAAGTAAGATGATAGTTGAGACCACAAACTAGTGTAGTTTGGGTTGATCGCCCCTTGAACAGGCCTTACTTTTGGGTAAAGGTTACCGTATACCATTGTAGGGTCACCCCACGCAGGTTCGTCGTGACTGTTTCCAGTTGCGATCACGGTGATAGTCCAGCACGTACTGGAAGAGATCCTGGTTGCCTGCGACAAGTTTTGTGGCGTGTTTGCATCATGGTATGAGAAAGCAACTGCATTGTTTTGAACAAAATTGATGACCCCCAAGAAGCGAAACTTGTTTCAGAAGTTCAATGAAATTTAGGACCCTCAACGACACCAGGATCGGTGTTAACGAAAGACTTGGTGGTCACTTGATGGTTTGAGAATCGCTTTGTCTATGAACTTGTGGTGCATGATGCCACCCACGGGAAAATTTAAATTTTGGTAGGGCCAGCATCCCAAAAAAAAAGTCACATGGTTCCAAGCTCGCAAAATGGAGACTACCAAGGTAAATTACCAGCAAGGTTTTGAAGAAAATAAACCTAGGTGGCATCGGAAACAGCGAAGTTGGTTGGAAAATGCGGAAACAACTGCAACCCTGGCAAGGGGCGCGACTTGATTTTGAACCACTGCAATATATGTATGTGCGCGCGCGCGCGTTGCGCGGAGAAGATGGAGAAGCACACCTCAAACGCACAGTTGAAGTTGCAGTAAAACAAAGTCAAGCTGCGGAACCTCAACCATCCCGGAACTCCACACTGACTCCCGGAACCAGCCCGAACCCCCGCACCGCAACTTCCAGAACGGAACCCGCACCGGAAGCTGCACCGAACCTTATCTGGGCTGAGACCCCTAACCTGACACTGTTGGGGAAAAACAACACATACTGACTTGCATCGGGGGCCAGCCGGGCCAAAAGAGTGTATACTAGATATACTAATACCGATACTATTTATGAGGCGTTGCAGTGCACTGAAACAGCATGTCGTTGACTTGGCAAGGAAAAACGCAAACACAGCAATCTTGCTGGCACTCTGCCTATCAGCAGTCCCAAGTACCAGGAAAGGAATGGACATGAAGCGACATCATTCCAAGTTTGAATGACTTCAGCCTGCAAAATCCCCACTTCCCCACGACCTTCCACGAAGATGGGCGTGTCATCCTTCTGATCCTCTGCCATCTGCGTCAGCAATGAGGTCGGATGCAAACTCAGCGTGGGCTCCCGCAGCACTTGGTAGATCTTGCCGCCCCTGGGTGACAAAAGCATTTGGATGCATGGAGGTTGGGATTTGGTTAGATATCCAGGTTTTGCTTGAAAAATTTCTCGGACCGCAACCTAGAAAGAAAAGGGAACAAGTGCTCGGTTGGAACGGTCCGGTGCACCTGCTGTTGTTATACTTCACAACTTAAGGGGCAACCTTCACAAGATGGGCACACGAAGGCTAGCAGTGGAACACAACTTGGATTCACAGCAGCTGAGGAACTTATACCAATGGCCTAGTACCACGCCAGGACTAAGCAGTAACTATGTCATTTATCAATAGAGGGTTCCTAAGTCAGACATACTTGCAATCTGAAATGGCTTAAACCCCACTATTCATCAACTCGGGGGTGATTGATCCCCGATACACTCTCAAAAGCTCGCATAGAGATTTCAGAACTGAAGCGGACATCGGTCAATGGCCTCAAGCTCATCAAAGGAGGCCTTGCAGGAAAAAAAAACTACAGTACCTGTAAAATGAAAAAAGATGAAGGGCATATCGAAAACTCTAAAAATGCCAATCCTGATTGTATGAGTCCAGGGCGCTCATATCACCCACTCATCTTACGGACCAACTAATCCGCATTGCGGGGCAAACATGAATTGCTGTAAATAAAGTTTCATGGCAGCTTAATCCCCACTATGGGCAGATGTCAATATCATATGCTAAAATATTCCAATCATTTCTGGTTTTGATGTCAATAATCTGAATTGACCCTCCGGCATTTCTCAGTCAATTGGTGAAATGTTCCCACCAAGAGGCTGGCGGTTGAATCCCCTGCTGGATACTTAATTTTGATCCACTCATCAATTTTTGCTGGCAAGTTCCCTATGTTTGTTTTCGTGGCTTGCATCCCCAATCGTTATTCGATGCTAAACAATTTTGTGATCAGCTTTGTGAATTTGTGTGACATGAAACCCTGATTTTTCCTCATCAAAATCATGAGGAAAAATAAAAAACAACATGATCCCAAAATCTTAGATACTATTATTGTCTGATAAAAGTGAGTAATGTATCTAAATGTATCTATAAAGTGATTAATAGCTACTGGTAAAAATAATCTCAAAATATGTTTTTTGGGTAAATTCCCCCCTGGGTCCAAACACTCCAAACGTTCTCCAGCCACCAAGGACAGCCAAGTGGCACGTTGAAGGTCACAAGCTCCGTCTGCTTCAGCCCGCCCGCCATGGCAATGAGGATCACTAGGTGTAGAATCTAACCACAGGTGATAACTACACGTAGTGATTAGTACTAAATTATAATACTACTATTTAGTACTACTATAATAAATTGAGTACTGCTATAATAGATGATGATAGTACTAAATTGTGGTAGTTGGATGAAAGACTTCAGGAGACTAAGCCACATATATAAAATGTATCTGCCAACTTGGGTGGAGACGGTGGGGACTAAAAGCAGAAATTGAAATGTGTAGCCAACAACCACAGAGTCTCTGAAAATCCCTTAGATGGGCTACAGCGGCTACAGGAAAAAAATGGATAGACAGTTCAGATCGGGACATGCGTGTTCATGGTAATTTCTGGCGCATGTTTCAGGTTTTTCCCCCCACCTAGAGGCACGTCTGGCATGGTACACACTTTGGGGCTCGGGGTACTTGGAGCATTGCCATTGGATCTCATCAATCTCATAGCGAAATGGCTTCTCAAGATATAGGGCTGGAAATGACCCAAAAGATGACATAGGAGAAACATCTTCCACAAGGGTCGCATACAAGAGTAAAATACACGGGCAAGCATTTGAGACAGTCCAGCATCACATCTGACCCATCTTGGTTTGGCAGCTTCAACAAAGGTAATTGTGGTTTGAGATGCTGAAAGCACGCACCTTGCCAGACTACTCAACAAAAAACCTCGTTCTGAAAGTGAAGAGCCAGCTGAGCCAACTACCATTTCTGAGATATTCGTTGTGGAATATACCATATTCATTACTATTCACCATTTCAGCAAGATATCATCTTCCAAATGACTGGAAAATTTCCACAGCGCCACCCGGCACCTTCATCTTTGGAAGTCCCACCAAGACCCACAACGTAACGTAGGGCGCGACATACTTCCTACCGACAACTTCTTTGGTAGCTGGGATATGGGTCAGAAACGGGATACCCTCTGGTAAACTAACATAGCTATGGAAAACCACCATTTTCAATGGGTAAATCCACTATAAATGGTCATTTTCAATAGCTATGTTAAATTATCAAAGGGTACCCCAAAAGTCACACGTTGACCAAGCAAAAATGCGCAAAACCCCAGTGCTTTGCTGGCTCCAGATATATCTTCATAGATCAACGGATTCAGGTGAACCACTCTACTTAATTGGCTATATCCACATGTGTGTTGTATAAATCACATTTTTTGGTGGCAGAATCCCAGTGTACTTTTGGCGCTTAAATCCTTTAAATCCAAAAACCACATGTTTCTTGAGCAGATCCGAAAATTGTTGGTGCTGAAAATGCCATGAAATTCCCATTGTTCGCCACTAAAAACCACTAAAGTCACAACATTAAATCCCATTCAACCCCTATAATCCCCTTATAATCCCATTTCAATGGGAATTTCAGGATCCTAAAATGGAGGTACTGTACCATAGAAGGTCATATTTTGTTGGGATATATTCCCTGAAACTGAGGGCCTAAAAACTAGGCCAAAAATATATGATAGGTACCTCCAATCAATCGGTTCCTGTTGCATGGCCATTGAAAAAGACTCAGGTTTTATAATCCCAATTTTTACCTCACTATAATCCCATCAAAAACCCTATGATAATCCCATTATAATCCCATTAAACCACTATAAATGAGGCTTAAATCCCCTGATTTTCCTGTACTTAACCGGGGTCCTCTGCTTGTTTCGCAGCTTCGGTCGGAGCTCGGGAGGGCTGCGGTAGACGTACCTATTTTGGGCGTCGTCTACCACAGCGAAAAGGACAATGACTATAGTATTACTATAATAGTTACTATAATAGTTATTATACTATTATAGTATTACAATAATCATAGTATTACTATAGTATTAATAACGATAATATAATAATTACTATATGAATAATGATAATATAATAGGTATTATTAATAATAATAAATAATAGTAATAATAATAACAAGAGTATTAGAGGAAGTATTAAAATGATTATAGTATGACTATGATATGATCAAATATTAACATTAATATTGTGATCAACTGATCAACTAGTATAATATTAATATAGTAATACTATATAGTAATAATTACTACAGTTACTATAGTATTAATATAGTATGACACTAGTATTTGAATATAATTGTAACAATGGCAGTATGGATGATCAATGATAAGATGAAGAAATCTTTTTGGGAGAAAAATCTAATGATTTTCAATATTATAACATATATATATAGTATATCAATATATTAAACTATGAAAATATCAGATCATATGAACTAAGTTTTCAATATATTTAGCGATGGAAATCTCTTAAACCAGTGATTAAGTGGTTGTTTGGAACCGTTTTCTTCTTGGGAATTGTGGGGATACCCCAAACCACGAGGTGAACAATCCTCCTTTGTCTCAGATAACTGTCCGGTAATCAAACATAGCAATTGAAGATCCCCCATATATATATATGATCTTCCCATTAAACCGTTACTATCCTTTATTGATTGGAGATTTTCCATTGCCACATTTGACTACCGAATGGTTTATTGTGATATGTCAAGATGTTACCGATTTTATAGGATGATCCTTACAAACGGTTATGCGTAGTGGGTTCAAGATGGGATATCATCTGGTTGGGTAGTTACGGATTCCAGCAACCCCCGATCTGCATCTTGGGGACTGACATATCACCAACAAGATCCGGACGCCACAACGGGCACCACCGTGGCACCACATTTGTTCAACTAATTCAACTAATGAGTCCAAGCTTTTCCTGTGAATGAACTCCTTTTGCATCTCGCCCCACTTTGTGGCTACGTTTCCATCATTTTCCATCATTTTCCATCATGTTGCCCCTGACACCCCTTAAAAAGTCCGGCATTGAGCGCTGAGCTGTAAAATACGTGGCAAATGTTCATGCAGTTCCATGCGTCATGGGTCAAGCATTAAGGGCCTGGGAACCTACAGATTGACTCTTTACTTTTTCTTCGCAAGCCATCCCACTTTGGACCACAATTGATCACGACCCCCATCCATCTATCCAGTTTTCTTCAAAACTCTGTGTTTTGCCAGTAAGAACCATTAAGAACATTTAAGAACCAGCATTTTTCAGGTAAATCCTAAGTCTCGAAGTCAGCTACATTCAAAGATCGCCCAGGCGCACCGTTTCTCCGGGCCCATGAAGACTACATCCTGCGTGGGATCGGCAAAGGTTGGATTTCCCTTCGAAAGCCATCCACTGACTTGAGGATGGGAGCTCCAACCCCCTTGGAAGATCATAGTTCACGATTTTTTTCGTTACATTCACTTCCATGATCATGTTCAGGATGTTCAGGTTTTTTTAAGTGAAAGGCCCATCAAAATGGTGAAAGATAAAGCTGTAGAAAGTAGCCATCCGGTTGACACCGTGGCGGAAATTCCTATCCTTCTCGCTGAAGAGATCATCAAAGAGCTGTGTCTCAATGGTGTAGTTGGGAACCTGATTTGTTGGCAAGGGATGGAATGATCTTTCTTGTGTTTATTTAACTGAAAATCGATGGTTCCAACGTTTAGTTGGAAAATCATCTCGAAACTTGAGATTGTGCATGTCCAAGTTAGGTTACCACAATGGGTATTGGGATCGAAGCAATGCACATGAATGGATGTCTGACACAACATGGATTCTCTCCATTTTCTTCAACCAGTCTTGTTGAAAGCATTTGGACATGCGAAATTCTCTCACAATGAGAAGCATGTGAAGTTTGGGTGGATGACCAAATGGCTACCCGTGTAACCATGCAGCGGGATGGACGTCGATTTGGGTCAATTGCCGGAATCGACCTGGGTGTTTTAGTGGCTTAAGATTGATCCATAGCTAGTTTGGGTGCAGGCCCAATTACAACTGTAGGCATAAGGGGCCCCATATCCAACTTATGGACGTGAACTCATCACGGTTATACCATGTTATACCCATTTGTTTCACTCCAGTCCTACACCCTTAAGTAGCTCTTTGTATGGATCGAGAGGCCAACAAGAAGCTCGGTTTTTGCTTTGCTGCCATCTCTGCCGCAAACCGATACAATCGATCCTCAGAGGTACTCAAAATTGGATCTGGAGGATGATTTCTTTGGGCTTCAAATGACCCTTCCTACTTGGCAGGGTATGTCGCATGTACAGGGTCAATATCAGTGACCCCTACCTCGACGTCAATGAAGTCAAGAATCTGCCTCGAAGTAGAAAGTGATCCAACTCTCCATATCTCTCCATATCTCTCCATATCTCTCCATAAAACATCCGTTTGGAAAAAAAAACAAAAAGACAAAGCAAAAAAGTATAAAAAAGTACCGTAATCTGACTCCCCCCATCGCAACTGTCCCAAGTCTTCACATGCTCGCCAGAATAGGGCGGATTGGTCACCAGCACATCATACTCTGGAAGTGAGGCCTGGATCCATGGATCCAGCTGGGCGGTGAATTTATGTAATCTACAAACTGTTTATTGGATAATCTTCAAGCTAAAGCATCTTTAGGTTGCTAGTGTGCAATCATCAAAATGTGTTCAGCAATTAATCAATAATTCATAATGGAAAGAACAACAAGAGGTCGCTTTGACATACAAAAGCATGACCAATTCCCAGCTCTATGGTGTTGCTGCCCTTCACCAAGAAAAACCAGAAACAAACGGGAAGACAAACATGATTCAATACGTGCCAAGTTCGACCCCTTTTTTAGGGGTTTCCACTTCCTTATCAAACTTATCAATGCCTTCAAAGGTGGGGCCCCCCCCCATAAGTTTAAAATCCCCATGAACTATAGGTTACACCCTCTATAGACCCAACAGTTATTGAAGTTATGTGCACCAACTTAGCCAAACGGGAACCCAGGATTGGTCCAAGATACCTTTTGCGCTGCATAGAAGTCCACTGGTTGGTTGTAGACATTGTAAAAACCTGACAAACAATTTTCATGAAGTCCGTGAATCTGTAGATGTACATGGGATGGTCAGATAGTTGCGAAAAGTGGAGATCTATGGATACAGTACAACAAAAAACGATATCTAAAAAATCAAACCTGGGACCCCCCCAAAAAAATGCATCTGGGAACCCCCCCCCAAGCTTCACGTATCAAATCGCCGAGCATCCCAGGGAGCCCAACTGCTTCACGACATTTCCCATGCAGAAGTAGGGGTCGTAAATCTTCAGCGTCCCTCTGTCCTCGAACCAAAAAGAATGGTTGTGACAACTGAAGAAACGGGAGGACATGGCGAAAACCGCAGATTTCATAGAATTGGATGATGGGAAAATTTACAGGAAAGCCCTATATTTGATGGTAAAAACCCATGGGTTTCCTGTAAATTTTCCCTTAAACCAATCCAGTGAATATTTCGAGATCAGGATTCTCTCAGAAACTCCCAGAAACTCCCATGACCTGTGAATGTGTGTGGTTTTTGTTGTGTCCGAGCAGCCACAAGCAGGAAAGATGTCATGCTCTCAGAATTCTGCAAGATCACTTTTTCGATAAATATCAAATTCCGTAAATGCATCTCAAAGTCCAATTATTCGGACCTAGAGATCCCAAAACTAAGTCTATCTACAGTGAATCATCTCAAAGAATGCAACAAACTTATTGAAGAACATATCTGCAACCGCTCTGGTAGGACGCCGCCCTGGAAACACGCCCCAAGCCTTACCCAACGATGAGGCCACAGCGTCCAAAAACCTCCAGCGTCCAAACCGATCGTGCCCGGTTTGATCCAAAATCGGGAGATCCAAAAACAACAAAACCCAGCCGTTACCGCCGTTACCGGTAAACGAACAGTATGGAAAACCCACCATAGAAGGGAACGATCATCTTCCGGGGAACCGTGGGTTTTCCGCATCGCAGATCAGCACTTGAAGATCGTCATTGAGAAATGGGGAGATCAATCAACAATGGGGCGGATAGGGGTCAAACATGCTTTTTTGGACCTTGAATGGTTCAATGCTGTCCTGAGAGAAGTATTGGTTTGAGTGTGTTTAGTATCATGTATCCAGAATGGTGGTTGAATCGCTATCAGGAAATCTAATGATAGAAACAGGGGAACTCTTCGTCAAATTCATGTAGCACCATGTCTTTTCTGGCGTGGTGGTATTCGTTTGAGAGCAGACTCTCGAACCATCCATCACCATCATCACCATCATCGTCATAATACCTATAACAGTAATAATTATGATAATAGATATATCAACTATCATATAGCACCAATATGATAATAATTTACCATCATAATACCAATAGATAATCATATAGTAAACACATCAACAGAACATCACCACCATCCCCACCTGGCCACGTCCTCATAGGCCTTCAATGGCGTCTCTGCATGGTCCGCCTCGTCCCCGCTCTTCTGCCAGGCGCCTGCAGGGAGACTCATCGTTCATGGGGATAGAACAACCACTTAACAAAGGGGGTTATAAAAATGGGGAATCTTTTATACGTATGCTGTAGATATACAATATCACTGTATGTAAACTAAAGACAATGGGATTTCATGAAGGTACATGGTTTATAATGGGTATACTGGGAATAATATATATATATACTATATATATATATATCTATACATACAATGGATATATAGTGGCTATAGAAAGGTTATCTTATCTTTGACCCAAGCAAAAAAATGTGTTTGAACGGCAATCAAGAATAGTAAGGGGAGTACAGAATGGGGCTATATAGTGGGTATATCATGAGGGTATCGTATGGGGATCTGATGTGTCAAAATGGGCGTATATAATGAGTAAATAATAGATATACATGTGTATATATATATATAGTGGCTATCTAATCTTTAACCCAAAAAAGAGGTGGTTGAACTGGAACTAACCATACTCCGGGGTTGGAAAATGGTGCGTGATCTAAATTAGAAAGTGTGCAGATGCAATTTCAGTCGACGAAACAAAAAGTCGAAACGTTGATTGCGCACTATAGTGGCAAATGTGTATCTAAATAAAATACAAAAATATTATCATCATTATTAAAATTATTACTATTTATTATTATTGTTATTATTATTGATATTATTATTGTTATTATTATCATTATTAAATTATTAGTATTATTATTATTGTTATTATTATATATAAAATATAATACAATATAATATAATATTATATTATATTATATTATGTTATGTTATATTGTATTATATTATGTTATATTATATATTATATTATGTTATATTATATATTATATTATATTATATTGTATTATATTATATTAATATTATATTATATTATATTATATTATATACATAATGTATATATATATGTGTATATACATTATAATATACAATGATATATATATATATATATCATTGAGATATAGTGGGATTAACGCCCTTCTGACCATCTTTTGCTGGCCATGTTCGCATTTTCATGCAGATTCACTATGCAGGTGAACTCTTCATCTGCGGGTCAAATCCCAATGAATTCCAGGCTAAGTCAACCATGGCTACAGATTGTAAACCACCATTTCTTTCAGAAAAATAACACCGGTTTTTCTGCAAATTTTGTAGGTGGAATCCATGTTTTGGCAGTTTTGCAAGTGATCTTCTCACTTATCTCACTTATCTCACTTTTCCTTGAGAAAACACAGGTCCCCAAGCGGTCCCCAAGCCCTTCATCCACCCCTTCACCCAGCCTGGCGTCCGATTCACCGCTCGGTGGGGAAGTCGCAGACCGACCCAGCTTTCGGTGCCATCGCGCCAGCGCAGACGGTAGCGGAAAGCACCTGGAAGCGCCAGAAATTGCGCAGACCTTCTCTGGCGAAACGTTGGGAGAATCTATGAGAGAAACAATGATCTATGGTAACAATGATAACCCATGATGATCTATAGATAATCCCACTATGATTATTATTATGATGACATGATATCCCACTATGATTCTTATTATAACTTGTTGTGGGATCTATGGGATAATGGTATAATGTATGAGATAATTATAAGATTGTTGGGATAACACTGATCTATGTGCTGGATAATCCATGATCTATGGTAACAATGATAATTTATGGATAATCTATGATCTATGATCTATGGTAACTATGATCATAATCTATGATATATGATCTATGGTATCAATGTTTATTTACGGATAATCTATGATCTATGATCTATGGTAACTATGATCATACTCTATGATATATGATCTATGGTAACAATGTTAATTTACGGATAATCTATGATCTATGATCTATGGTAACTATGATCATACTCTATGATATATGATCTATGGTAACAATGTTTATTTACGGATAATCTATGATCTATGGTGACTATGATCATAATCTATGATATATGATCTATGGTAACAATGTTAATTTACGGATAATCTATGATCTATGATCTATGGTAACTATGATCATAATGTATTATCTTTGGTATGATCTATGGTAACAATGATAATTTATGAGAGAGGGATGATGACTCACTATGATAGGGCGAAATAATCTATAATAGTCATAGGGTAACAATGATAACCCACTATGGGGATTTTTGAGCCAGATACATATTTCACTGAGAAATTCATCAAATGATAAGTTAGAAATGATCCACCATAAATGAATGGTTTCTAGCTGGGAAAATCATCGAAGCTGAAATGGCTGTTCTTCCAACCAGCTAGGTGCTAGGTTCGATTCCCAGAGGCTATTGGTGAATGATTCCACAGTCATCCCCTTGCTTGACTCCCAGTCATCGGCTCCACTGGATGATTCTTCTCAAAGTGAAGCTTGTAATCACAGTTCAAGGCAGCCCTCTACCTGACTCTTCATGGCTTCTACACTCTGGCAATCCAACATTTTGAGTCCCAAAAAGCACATTCGAGTGTCCGAAAAAGGGTTTGTTTTACCCCATGGTATCCCCATGAAATCCCTTTAGGATCCCGTTAGAATCCCATTATGGCCCATTATAGCTCCATCTGTCGTCCTACTGTTGATGGTGAAATCGCCGTTTTCCTCATTACAGTTATGGCCTTTTCCCATATAAAAAACATGTTTAATTGGTATTTCGGGCTTTAATATTCACACATATTATATATCATACCAATATACCATGATATATCATGATATATCTATATGAAAGGATTACGAATGGGGTTCTTAGTGGGATTACCATCTGGTAATTTAACAGTTTGCTATTGAAGATGGCCCAGTCGAAATAGTTGATTTACCGATTTACCACGATATACCGATATACCTACTAAAAATGGTGGTTTTCCATGGTTTTTTGTTACTTTACCAGAGGGTAATCATTATTTTCCTACTAAAAATTGTATTCTTCCCATGATTGGAGGATTCCAATGAACCCCAGGTGGATCCCGTTGGCACCTGGCACCTGCCGCCTCTCAGGTGCTCGCGCTGCAATGCCGATGACCGTGGCGCGAAAGCTCCCAAGGCCACCTATCAGGTCTAACACGATTTAACTCTCAAGAATATAAGCATAATATATATATATATATAATTGATAGGTATGATGGTTGATGATGGTTGATGATGGTTGATGATGGTTGATGATGGTTGATGATGGTTGATGATGGTTGATGATGGTTGATGATGGTTGATGATGGTTGATGATGGTTGATGATGGTTGATG
>Ga0126342_10001670_pt1 | contig 32196 bp, 23 predicted proteins | sample Cyp1metagenome_FD_92528 | JGI IMG/M metagenome (GOLD analysis project Ga0126342, IMG submission 92528) | Coral microbial communities from Lord Howe Island, Old Settlement Bay, Australia - Cyphastrea 1 metagenome | ecosystem: Host-associated > Invertebrates > Cnidaria > Coral ...
ATCAATCACCTTTCGCTCCATCAGTGGCTTCGCTCTGTCATCTGTGACTCACAACAACCAAACTCTCCTATAGGTTTCCTATTTTTGAAACTTCCGCCACCGCCTTGTGCGGTACTACTGGTAACCATCTATAGAAGTATTGGGGTATCCAAGTTTGACTCAGACCCATATAAACTGTGTTCCATAGAGTCCTGATTTTTCGAGGAGCACCGTAGGCTGACTTTCCGCCAGCTTCCCTGGATTTCAACAAAGATGGTAGGGACTCCTCTGCCGAACAGAAGGCACTGTGAAGCCACCAAAGAGACACTTGAGGTAACGAATGACAAGGTAGTTGTTTTTGCTCAAGAAAGAAAACTTAAGCATGTTGAGTAATCCTTTCCCCTAGCATGAAATGCCCACTCGAAAGTGTCTAGTCAGTCGGCAGATCACATTGTGTGTGTCGTCTATTTTGACATCTTTGGGTGCTTTGCTAGTGATAATCATGAATCCTTCCTAAGTTTAGTTGTTGTTTCCTTGATATTGAGGTCCCCCAAAAAATGGTGGGATTACGGGATTCGCTGAATCGTTGGAATCGTGATTGTCACTGGAAGAAAGAAACCCAGGTTGCGTGTTCGCCTTTTCCTGGCTATTGACAAAATTGGTGAATGATTGGTTCATGGATCAATACTAAGTTTTGTTTATACATTCACCAATCATTCACCAACCATTTGTGACGGATTGCCAATGGTCTTTTGCATCATATTTTTTCAGATCTTTCAGGGTGCCATTGGGCGTGCCATCCCTGCGATCCCTCTGGTATGATCTGATCCAACCAGGTCGGTGTGCAACAAACAAGAGGCGGTGGTGACCCTATACGACAAAGGCTCCATGGGGGAAAGACGGCCCCATACGGCCTTGCTACGCTACGCTTTTGCTAAGGGGGTTGGAACCCCACATGTTGGAACTTTGGTTTGGGAGTAACTATAAGTTCTCCGAATCGGTCATTAGAGCTAGGACTTGGTCGAGGTGATTGCCTTCATCCTTGCGAAACTGTTATATAACGATTTATTTTATATGATGTGAATTAATTATAAGTAATTTATGTATCGTTTGTTTCGGTGCTCATCAAGAAAATCCCTTCCTTTTTAGAGCGCCCTGGCACCCATCAGCCTCATGGCTCTCATGTGCTGGTGAAGTCTGATCGCCATAGGTCTGACATGTCGATGTGTCATTCGTCAGGGCTGTTTGTAGACAATGATAATATGTGTCAGGAAATCAGGTAAGCTGCTTGTAGATGACATGTGTGGAAGTGTACTCGGATACATGATATACATGACATTTTGTATTTGGTGATATGTGTAGATTAAATTATACAATATTATATTTATACATGTTTGATCCTTGTGTTCAGTGTTTTCCCACCGAATGCTTTGTTGTTGTACATCCCCCTGCTGACTCGTCTCAGAAAAGGACCACACCGGATTTACTGGTTATTTCGCAATGTCTTGCCACACATGGAGGAATAGAACGGAATATGTATATACAAATATACAATCTACAACTGGACATTTCAGTACGTTCTTTGTCAATCAAAGACCAGCCATGTTCCCACAACTTTGTTAATACGTCCCTAGCTTTTGAAACCTTTTCCAAAATGTGGCACTGAAGTGAGGGACATGCCCTGCCACCTTGAAAGATCTCCAGGCGGAGGAGTTCAAGCCACATGGCCCATTCAAAACAAGCCCAAGAGGCAGAGGTCCATGAGCCCTGGCAGGCCTGGCTTCAACTAAGGTTGGTAAATGTTGGTAAGATCTGGTAAGACTCATCCGCCCAAGACTTGCTTTATTTTGCTTTATCTTGCTCGGAACTCTCATGAAGTCTCAGAATTTGATCAGAATTTCCCAGAATCCTGGGTGAAAACTGGAGAACCCAGCAAAACACTTGGGGACGTCGGAACATCCTGGATTTGACACAAGCGACAACCGTAGCGACGAGACACCGGTCTCGGTTTCGGTTTCTACTCGGATGTGTATCCCGTCAAGTAAGCGGCTAATGGCTGTTACATCAATCCGTATAGAAGTGGGGATATTCCATGGATATACTGATTATTGTATTATATATATATGTGCCAGGTCATAATATGGCTATGATCCACTTTCCTCAACTGGGATGTAGCCCCAAGTGGTGACCAAGGGTGACTGGTCAAAGCAACGAGCCTTTGCAGTGTGACTCTGCTAGACGTTGCTAGGGCTTGGGAATTCCCAAGCCCATGCCATCCATGTCTTAATGTTGTGTCTACTTGTAAAAAAGAAAACCCAGATCTTTGGATCCCAGCATTTTGCATCAATTCTGGGGACATCAGTCTTGGCGGGAATTATCTCATGATATTCCCAAGATGTAACACTATGTACCAATGATACTTACAAGGTGGTACCCCCCAGTGATGCTTGTTGGGTTATAGCCCCACGGACTTTAGATATACCCTCTGGTAAACTAACATAACTATGGAAAATCACCATTTTAAATGGGTAAATCCACTATAAATGGCCATTCTCAATAGCTTTTTGTTTGTTTACCAGAGGGTATCTACCATAAACCATCGACTTCACCGACTGTGAACTCAAGCAACTAAGGAGGGCCCCGTGGAAACAGCCTACCTTGCAGTCGAAGAGTGTCGGGAGTACCCAGTGATTGACCTGATGGGCCATGGGAGTTGGGCACAGTAACTGGGTTTAGAAGCGGGTCTTTCTTCATGGCTTATACCCTCTGGAAAATGTTTACATAGCGAACTGTTTTGTTTTTTTCATACGTAAATCAACTATTTCTATGGTCCATGTTCAATAGCAAACTGTTAAATTACCAGAGGGTAACTGTTATAACCGCCAGTCACCTAATCCCAGGGCCCATCTAAGCATGATTGCGGGACAAAGTTGACACAGAGCTGGTGGATGAGTTAATAGCCATTCTGATGGAGGAATCATTTGAGGAAAGGGTTTCTGTGGGATAATCTGATATCCTACATCTGATATCTATCATCTAATTATGTAATCTTCAATCGTTGTTTCTGAGATTAGCCATGATTAAAGAAACACAAATTCATCAAAATCAAGCCTCCCGGAAGGAGACCCATCGATAGGCCTGGGGTCCAATCCAGATCGAAACGGAACAAAAAAAAGCGTTTGGATCAAGAATTGCTTCATTCCCGAATATGCTCCAGGTATAGATTATTTTCCAACTTTAACATCAAATGTGACCCAATCATGTAAATAGATGTAAATAGTAGCATGATGCAACATTGAACATCTCGGTGTGGTTATGTATAGTTTAGCCCCACACGGAGCAATATAGAGTTGATAATCTCCATGTAAAATCCTAGTGCTCCTGCTCTTGCTGGGTGTATCTAGGATGCACCTTGGTTTGTGGCTCCCAACCCATATGAATACGTGCACGGATCATCTGGGCTGAATTTTGAGAGAGGTTGATTACCCCAGCAACTAGTCGTGCTCTCAGGGGCACAGCCTCACTTATGAGTGAGGTGGCTTTGCCAGAGTTCGAGTTTTGCATCCCGATTGTAAACCAGCACCACAAACCACAAACCATATCGGATATCGAGATGTCGTTCCGGAGAACGATGATGACCATAAGACGCATCCCTCATGCGTCAGACCCGGGTTCAATACCCGGGTGCAAACACTAGGCAGACAGGCAGGCCACTACCCCACCCCTGCAGTTAAGGGGATGAGCTAGGGTGTGGTTCGTAAAACTCTCACTGACCATGCTGAATTATGTCTGATTCTCTCTTGTCCCCTCCTTCTTGGGATTGCACCGGCGCTGAAATTCCGAGGCCATTTTCCGCGCAGCAGCGTGCCACGACGTGGAACTCAAGGCGGGAGGAGGTGGAGGTGGAGATGTCTTGCCCAAAAAACTAATAATCACTAGTAATCACTACTAATCACTTATAATATCTTATATATATTCATAAAGAACTAATAATCATTGGTATTATAATCACCTATCAGGACTTATCATATATAACACTTATCATATATAATCATTGGTGATAACACTAATAATCACTTATAGTGAGATTAAGTTTGCTGATTAGGGATCAGCAAGGTGATTATTCGTGATTTGCCTTCTGGTACTGTAATTGAACAGTTTGCTGTGGAGAATCATCATTGTTTGGTAGGTAAATCACCGTGAATCATCTGTAAATGTGCCATGTTCTATGGCTGTGTCAAATAACCAGAGGATACATGATTAGTGATTATAATATAATATATATTTATTGATGGTGATTTTCATGGCGATTTTTCATGGTGATTATGAATGATGATTAATGGTGATTATATGATTTCGGATTATAGATGGTGATTAAGTTTCAGTATTTCCATTCCAACAACCCCTATAGAATCAGGACACAAGTGTGCTGCGATATCGTCTGAATGTGTCCTGTCGGGTTGAAAACCTAAGTGGCAGGGGGATGTTTACGTTGTGTTATATAAACGATAATTAGTGATTATTGAGTGTTATTAATAATTAATCTACTACATCTACTATTCATGGATGATGGTGGATCCTAGGGTTGAAATGGGTTGAATCCATGGCGATTAACGATCATCAATCCCATCCCCCGGTCATTCAACATGCCCATGGTATCCCAATCTGAGTGCATCCCCTACATCCAGTTTCTGAGGATGTTTCATGTTGGGAAGTGACGCGGAGAAGCCATGATTTTTGCGGGCCTAAAAAGGTGGTACCCGGCCTGGTAAACATACAAAAAACTATGGAAAATCACCATGTTCAATGGGTAAATCCACTATAAATGGCCATTTTCAATAGCTATGTTAAATTACCAGAGGGTAAGATCCTCAAAGCCATCCAATTGGGGCAACAACTCCAGCCTCCGATCGTCTGGAGCCGAAACATCTGACCCCATCATTGGACATGGATCCAATAGATTCTACTAGGGATTCTAGGCAAATATGTGATGTCAGTTGTTTCGGATCACCCCACTTCGTATATATGGAGGTTTCCTAAAATGGAGGTACCTCCAAATCATACCATCTATAGTCTATAGATTGGGATTTTCCACTAAAAACCATGCAGCTATTGGGGTAGCCCCATTTTGGGAAAGCCCCATGTAGTCCCTGGGAAGGAAGTGGGTGTCATTTACCCAGTTGTAAATGGGATAACCCAGGAAGCAGGGACTACACCGACGCAAATTATGTATCCCAAATGCTCCATGGTGCTGAACTACATGTACCCCAAGAATGACCCAAATGTAGGCAAGTATACAACATATCGGCCATATGGGTATTATATATATATTTATATTATGATATACATTGATATCCAGTATATCTATAGACGTAATTAGATATGGGATAATATAGGATCATAACCCAATTTATGGAAAATAACCATGATATTGATATGTGTATATACGGTAACGCCATTTGAATATGTGGAGGGCGGGCCAGACCGCGAGGCCCCGGAGGTAGTATGAAATACAAGTTCGTATATTTAAATGTAGTTGCAGTATGTTTAAATGAATTAGATTCCGTATGTTTAAATGGCTGGGCGGGCCAAGGAAAACTTTCCTGGAGGTAGTCTAAAATACCTGTTCGTATATTTAAAAATCCGTATATTTAAATGTAGTTACCGTATATATATATATATGTGGGTGTGTTCCATGTCATTTTAACAATGTGTTTCTCTGGATTTTCATCAACGGCCCCAACGGCTTCAACGCCCAGTCCGTGGAGAAGTGGTGCTCCATGGACGGTTGCAAGGTGCTTCTGCAGGGATGTGAGATGGGACACCCCTACTCAGATGGGCCATGGGGTTTGCACACTGGTTAGTAACTGGATTTGTAACTGGATATAAAATGATTGAATGGGTTATAGCCCAGTTATAATGGTATAATGGATATAAAATGGTTGAATGGGTTATAGCCCAGCTATGAACCACTTGACCTGTTTCCATGGCCCATCTAAGTACCGAAAATTGCCCTGAAATACCAGTTCTAAGTCAGTGATTTGTACTCGAATACTCCAAGCATAAAAATAACTGGTCTTTCGGGCTTTAACTTTAAGGCGTAAGGTGACCCAAAAACTGATAATTTAACCTATCCTCGGAAAATAATCATGAATCATCGTCTTCAAAAGGTAAAAAATATCAAATCATCGAGCTTCTATACCATATAGCCGATATAGCTATGTTAAACGACTGCTGTTTTTTTTCTAACTTAACACCAGAGAAATCCGGACAAACGGCCAGGTCCTGGCAGATAGCAGTCAGAGCTGCTCCGTCTTCTGCAAGGATCAGCAGCTGCATTGTCAGAGGCCGGTTTTCAATTTCCCGTTGAATGGGAATATAACTATATATAGTGGGAATATATGGGAATATAACATAATATAACTACTGTATATGTCACTATAGTTATTGGGGTTTCTTTTTCGGATGTAACATGAGAGAAACAACAAAAACAATCCATTAGGGAATCACCATGGGTACCATGGTAGTTTCAATTTGCTTCGTCTTGGTCATGGCGACTGGATGATGACAAATGGGTACCCCCACTTTTTCGGAAAGCTACGTACGTTACATATGATGGGAAAGAATGACATGTTGAATACAACATGACTAACTCTCAAGCCCATCATATGTTTTAATATGATTACTTATTATTCCATATATTAGAATATATTCCCATGATATCCCCATTTGTGACATCCAATATATTCAATGTTCACCTCTGCAGGGCATGGGTCCAAAGTCCAGAGGAGGAGGACTGGGCCCGTAGAAAAAGTTCACGGAATAAGGACATGTAGCACATACATACCCATATAGCCTATATATATATATATACATATAACTCGATATACATCTATTATATGTATATGCATATTTTTATACATAACTAACGTATATAAGGTGAATGGAAGAAATCTGCACCATCTTGGATGGTTGAAACACATAGATAATGGGATAAACCACCCATCAACTGGTGCAGGATTTCTTCCATCTACTGTAAGTAGGACAAGTACGATTTACGACTCTATCCCTAGGTATCAGGGTTTATCAACCAACTTGGCACTCTGGGGCGCCCTGATATGTCATGAAAAAGTTAATCTGGCATGACGTAAAACGTGGTATGACAAGGTTCAGGCAGGTGTAATATACCTGTCATGGGTTGCGTGCAATACCGAAGCGGTGGCACCCCTTCCAGACTATATTGGTTGTTTGATGTTGTTTGTGGGTATAGTAAATACATGTAAATACTCTGAGGTAGCCAAATTCCACTTTGGGCATGGCGGCATGCTCAAAATACCCACTGGAATGAAGGACATCCTACAACATGCTGACGGCGACTATGGGTCGTAAACCACTTAGCAATGCCTATTTGATAAAACCCTACTGTTCGAAGAGTGTCAGCTGTGGCATGTCATGATGTCATCGTGCGATGCCAGAGTACTCACAGTCATCTTATTCCGAAGTGCTTCGCCCAGAAAAAAACATTGTCTGTGCCTTTATGCCTGGCTAATGTCAGCATCATAATTGGTACAGCAAGCCATTACCCTGAGCCCAGAAAATATCAACGAGAGGCAAAAAATCTGGAACTCCAACCCATTTCAATGCAAGTTCACCCACTGCCCACTATATTATATCTCAAAATATGGATAAACCTTCCTATCGTCTAAGCCAGTCAATTCCATCCCGAAGTTAAAACAAATGGTGGTTTTCGCAATCCCTTGGGCCAAAGTCACTGTTGTGGCCTACAGTGATATGCCCCTAAAGAAATGCCAATCTAAGATGTCTTGATAGTCGCTCAATAATCCTTGGAGCCTTTCCCAGGACTGTACGGAAGGGCCTACTGTGGCATGTGAAGTGCCAGCCACGAATTCCAGTAGCTTGTTGGGACTCGCGGCGACATGTGATGTCTGGCAGGTTGGGCTAGATGGGTTTGCCATGTATCCCACTAAAGTATACTACGGTTGCAGTCTATATATAAACTCTAGGCGGCTCAACTAACCCCAATATCTCGTAAATTCAATAGTTCCATCGCCGCAATGACAACCCCCCCTTTTATGTAGTGATGCGACTCCAAGATGAGCAGATACGCCACTAAACCGGCGATGATCCCGATAGAGGGAGACCACTCCAATGACTTATTTTTGTCACTTGGGAAATGGAAATTGCGCAGAACCAGGCTACAGAATGTCTACCTGTTTCTATTTCACTTTTGCTTAATGCTGTTGGGAATGGGAACTCTTACTTACACCTTCCCCACTGCCACTGCTAGCTAGATCCCGCTAGTGTGTTGGCATGCTGTAGTAGCTACATTGAAGCCAGAAATAAATGGCAGTTTCCCTAACAAGTGGGATGTTCACTGAATGAAACATTTTTTTAAATATATTTCAGTCCTTCCAGGTAGTTCATTGACTCGCTGCCACAGAAGATGGGTCAACGGGCCGAGTCAACCGGAACAAACGTGATCAAATTACCTTCTGGCTATTTAACATAGCCATGGAAAAATGGCCCATTTATAGAGTTTTACCTATTAAAAATTGTGATTTTCCATGGCTATGTTAAATAACCAGATGGTATATATTGACCCTCATCATCATGCAACAAAGCTCGGACGTCGGTCTGATGAGGTTTGATCTGTGAATGTGGCGTTGCAACCTTCGTCCCGTGAGCTGGGCCTTTTATGTCGGGTTAATTTAGACGAATTTTCCACCCCGTCGCTGAGACGTTCAAGTGTCGGGCTGACCATGCTGTAGTTGAACTGCGGTCCCAAAGTTTTGGTTCAGAAGCATGCCAAACGTTGATTGGCTGAAAGATGCTGAAAGTCATGCGAAGCGGCATTTTTTGGACACTTGGACGGCCAGCGGCCACGCCAGAAGGGCGAATTTGACAGGCGACTGTACCAACGGCAGTTCCTTCGAATCAAGGAAGCTGGCGGTGTTGGATCACCGTGGCGTGTCATCCGGAAGGATGATTTGAGCGCTCCCGAATTCGGACAGGGAAAGATGTACAAGGCGGGCCCCCCCGGTTTGTAGCTAAGTAACGGTTAATAACTTGGTCAACTGTGGTTAATGGCAGATATATCTATAGGTAATGGGATTTAGAAACCAATTGAGAACTGGGGGGCCCAGGGGGCCCCCAAATTGTAGCTTATGAACAATTCTGAGAGTTATGACAGGTCAACCATGGGTGAAGGGATGCATGTGAAACCACAAAATTTCATGGAGGGGTGTGTGATGTTTCGCTAAAAGGACATGTTATATTGGATGATATTATTGGATGGATATATTGAATTGTTCGAAGGGTCGCAAAGATTACTGTAGATGATGTACAAATGTAGCGAGTGGTCAACAAATTCGATCAATAGCTGCACTTGAAAAGTGTATCCTTGTTCAGAAGTCAGAAGATGTTTGGTTTCACTGAAGTTACAACAAATTATCAGATGGGTACGGCAAGTCAGAATTACCAATGGAGGGACCCACTAAACTGATCAAACTTGGGCATGACATTAGTACTTACAAGCCCCGCATATATAAAGTACCCTAAGAATCACCAATTTCAGGGGAAAGTAGTCTTCCAAACTCTCATTTGGATTAGTTGGCAATGTCTATCTTGCTTGGGACGGTAACCATCCAAAAAACGGAAAGGACTGTTGTGAGCGGCAGAATCCACAAGTTTTGGGGAAGAATAGTTTCATCAGAATAGTTTCCTACTACTTGCCCTCAGAAGAGTCGTTTCTGACACATGTCATGGCACCACGGAATTACACTACATCAGTCATCTGCCTACATCTGCCCTACATCTGTCTAATTACACACATTTGTTTCCAACATCTGCCTTCACTTCTCTGCATTGACTGCACAGATTAATCCAGATTAAACATGATTAATCTAGAACCAAAGAAACAATGTTTCCACAACTACTCTGACCTCTAGACTAGTTGCTTGTGTTTTCTTTTGTTTTTTTGTTTTTTGGTTCTAGATTAATCATGATGAATTAATCCTGATTAATCACTTAAAGCGCCTTAACTGTAGAATACCCTGAATTTGCATTGAATTGCGAAGTTTTCGCTGTGCTGCACAGCACAAATGTTCTGCGCTAAGATGCACAGACGAAACGGCGCTTTTCGGCGCAGTGCAATTTTTTTTTCTTCAGGCATACAAGGCATTCCAGTTGTCGCTGAATCGCAGGAGTTGGGGCACTGCGGGGTGTCCCACGTGTCATTGACCTTTCTATTCGTTCCAAAAAGACGGTCCAGTGAGTCTGGTGGACATGGATTCCCACTGCCAAGTTCACAAAATATGGATGTCTTCAGCTCTCACTGGGTAGCAGGATACCCTGCATTTCCCCCATTTTTTCTCATTTTTGCGGTTTTTGTTTGGAGGGGGTTGGGGCTGCAATCCAGTGACACATGGAATCTTTGTTCATCGCAGGCCCAGATCAACAGTTCCCGGTGACTCCGAGGATGACATTGTTCACATTAACATAGACCTTGCTTGGGGGTTCGAAGACTACTTTCCTCGAAACAGGGCTGATGCTTAGGGTCTGTCTTGATTTGGGGGCTGGTAGTGTTTCTCTAACAGAAGTTTCGCTATGATATATAAATGGCCAGTGACCAGATTGGCCAGAAAGCAATGCCAACTCATTCCCAAAGTGCCCGTCTTCGTAAGCCCATGTTTTCCGGGCTCTACATGACAAAGAAACACCCATGGAACCCACAGTTTATCACATTCGTTGTGCATAGTAAACTGATGTAAATTGTCCCTGTTGCACCACTAGATTGATGATGTTTGATTCTTCCTTTTGCAGAAGGGGACAGCAAGATGAGAGACTCGGCTTCAACTTTTGCCCACTGACCTGGGTCCATCAACCATCAACGTATACCATCACTCGACGAGGCTTCCAAAATAACAATGTCCTGGATTCCTGGATGTCTGAAAATTGGGTAGTCCAAAATTTGATGGTGTATCATGGTTTATCAATGTTGATCATTATTTTCTCTAGTTGTTCAGTTTTTTTTGGGTGTCTGCGATTTTTGGACCAATCCAGACGTTTGCTGCATCGTTCGAAGTCACCGGACGACAGGCCCCATGACAACTGATCATCAAGGCATGTGCTGCAACAATTGATCTGGGATGTGCCTGCTTCAAAGTAGTGCCCCATAGTAGGTTGAGAGTTGGTTTATAATTGTCTGGTTGGTGGTTTGGAACATGTTTTATTTTCCATTTCATATATGGGATGTCATCCGTCCCATTGACGAACTCAGATTTTTCCAGATGCGTAGTCAACCACCAACCAGTTATAATATAACTTGTTCTACCTATATAGTTTGACAAAGGTGTAACCTCCTGAATGTGCTTACTTTAATGTGCTAAATCCATCCCCAAATTGCTGGTCAAACTACATGTTCTGTTGTTGATCCGGTTGGATTTTTATGATGTTCTTATTGGATATATCATGATATATACCATGACATCATGATAATCCAAGATATATGTACTAGAGTTGGATGAGATCATAAACCAACTTTATGCTGTGGGCTACGACTTTGCGAATGGATACACGGCTGAATTCGGCCCGGCCCCGCTTGATTTCTATGGACCTGCCGTCATGGCTTAGACATGGCGCCAGGTTCAGGAAGGAGTCTTCGGGTGTTGAACCCCCAGAAAAGGCTGGACCTCCCAAAGCAGCAGATCTGTCCTTGAGCCTGATTTGTTCCGTCTTCCTAGGCATATTTGACCTTCTTTTGAAATGAAGGATGTTCAAGTTAATTATGGCAACTCGAACGCGCGGAAAATGATGATAAACCACTGGATAGAACTGGATATAGCCTAATGTTTGGATTACTCCATATTTGTTAAGGTTCCAGTCCTGTTTTGTGAGGGTTCTAATACTCTTCTTTTGTTGCGAGATGCGAGTGACTTGTGACCACTACTGCTTCCAATCGGCTGCATCGGAGCAGGACGAGACCGACACAGAGTTTTTTTCCTGTGAGAGTTGGGGTGGGTTATGGGGGACAAATCGTCACCATTTGTTCGATATTCTTTTGGAGATTATCCTTCAGAAATCCAACCTCTCATTTGATGCGAAAATAGATAGGAACATGGTTTGCAAATAGGGAATTGTTCGTTGCCAGGGTAGATTACTGGAGGGTGAATGGTCATGGCACCCTCTAATCTTTTGAGTAATTGGTGCATGTGCCAAGACGGGGATGGACCCAGAAGAACTCTTCAAGCTTTGGAATTGTGAAAGTGGGTTGTGCATGGTCATAAGACTCCAACCCCTAGTTCAAGAGAAATATGCCATACATCATCATGCATCCTAAGTTCAGGGTTCATTTAGATGTTTACGGTATGTGATCGTGAGAAAGAAAAACACATGTGCCTTCGAATAGCAGGGGAAGTCACTTCAGGAGTTCAGGTGGTGTTTCACCTTTCTTAAAGGGACAACATCCAAAGCTCGGTTAGAGTATGAAACTCGAACCGCTGAGTGGACCCTGGCGATGGCTTACTCTGTATCAAAAGGTGAACTAATCAGGAAAATCTGGGCTTCAAGAAGACAACAAATGGACTAGAAGAAAAATATGGAGGTTTCCTAAAAAAGGGGTGCACGGCCCCTCAATACTCTGTTTTAATAGGATTTTCGGTTATAAACATCCCATTTTGATCCCCCATTTACGGCAATGCAAGTAGTGAACTAACGGACGATTTTCAAGATTTCAGGCCCAACTTGGCCAAAAAATCCATGCATTCGAAGCCTTACATATTTTGTATGTCAGAGTTGTATCCTCTGGTAATTTAACAGTTTGCTATTGAAAATTGCCATTTAGTTCGTTGATTTACCCATTCAAAATGGTGATTTTCCAGTTCGCTATGTAAACGTTTACCACCAGGTTTTCGATGCGTTTCGGAGAGTGTTCTCCTTTTAACGGGAGCTTCAGCCTATGTAATTCATGTTAAGCCTGGAAAAATAGTCTGGCACCGAAATCGTACCATATCGTGCCCCAATTAAATAGCTCAGGGGTCAACCTGAATCCCAGGTTCATCGGAGTGATGTGATCCTTAAATTTCCCAGCACTGCTCCTTTCATTTGTTATTATAGAGCCATGCTGAATTCATGTTATTTTTGACAATGAATCCATTTGACTGAAATCAGGTTGTCCGAAATCAGGTTACCCCCAATTTTGATGCTTGATCACCATTTCTCCCTTTTTGGGGCAAACGTTATTTTCAGATACACCAACATATCATATAATATGCCATTCCATCCATCTCATCCCAATAAAATCATAAAAGCACAACATGGAGTTTTCCCTAAAATGGGGGTACCCCTAAATCATCCTAAATCACCCGTTTTGATGGGATGTTCCATTATAAACCAAGAATATTTATGGAAACCCCCCCCCTGGTGCTCCTTGGAATTGCCAGATGTGTCCGTCCAGTCTCCGATGTCCTGCGGTCTTTGGCGAGCGATTGATGGCACGAATTGCGCATCGGACTACGTCAGTCGTAGCTACGCATTGCTTGGAAAAGTGCCGCGATGCTGAGAAATTTACGGGATATCCCAAACTAGCAATTCTTAATGAGGAAAGTGATGATGGACCATGAAAATTTGCTGTGCTCCTTTGTATTTTTTTATCAAGCCCATATGCTCCATGTATATGTATACATAAATATGTAGCTACTTTATTAATATTCAAACTGGAAAACATGGCGTTGGGTTTGTGGTTTGAAACATTTGGCTTGAACTCTACAAATCTGATCCTCCCACTTTCATCGGGGGCTGTAGCTCCAGCTCTTGTTGCTGGTTAGGGACAATATCAGTCTTTGAAGTTCCAATATTACTATTAGGTGAATCTAAGAATCAGTTCCTAACTATTTACTTAGTTCCAGTACCTTAGGATTTTACTTAAGTAAACTTTGATTCCTCTAGGATTTCCTTGGAATTTAATCTCCTTGTTGATTTCAGACCTGGACTAGCAATTCCAGCCGTGTCTCACCCCAGGCAAGTTGATGATGGTGAGGGGATTCACTACGGGAGGTACAAAATAACCAGCCCATATTTTCAGGATGTTCCCAAAGGTATGCCAAGTGCTGGTTATATGTATGTGTATATATATATACATATATATATTTACATACGACATATACATGTGAATACATTATTTCTCATGATTTCCCATTGTATCCCCATCTTATTTGGGAAGCCTTCCAATAGGTTTCAGCCCCACTGCTTATCTACAGATTGAACCATATCAATATGTATATATATATATATGTACAGTTATATACACATATTTATTGTTGACATCATATGATATACATAAATGGTATGTACATGTATATATGGTGTGCATATCATATTATATATATATATATATACATATATATATATATATATATATTTCGTTTGCATATATATATATATATATATGTGCGTGTACACATGGAATATCCCCATGTCTGAATGTGTTATGTGTGTGTGTATCCGAAAACTGCCTTTCCATTTTTCAGTTGCACCGCTCCAAGGCGGTCGCTCCAAAGGCCAAGGCCAAGGCGGGGCTACGAATGGAGTTTCCACTTAGTTGATAATCCCTATATATCTGGTTAGTAAGGGATATCCAACTAAGTGGTATCCATATAGGGATATATATGGCTAGTAAGTTGGTGATATCCCTATATCCATCTATCCTACATATCTCATTTGCAATGGGCTTTGATCCACTGAATTCGTTGAAGAAAATCATCCCAAATGAGTGTGTGTCCGGATGTTTGATGCATTTCAGGGCTCTGGAAACTCGCTTGCGAAACGCAAATTCTGCACAAACAAGGATTAGTTTGCATTTCCAAGCATATTGGAACCAGCAGAAGTTGAGATAGATTGAGATACTTTTAACCACTATAGAAGTTAAGTATAGTTGTAAGCATCATAGGTTGGCATGCTGAGTAACTTGAGTGTGTTTTTGTTGGAAGTAATAAAACTAGTTGGGGATGTAAGATGATATCATCCTTGTCAGTATGGCTCTACAGTATAGCCATTTGTTCACTGGAACGGCACTGCCAACTATCTTTAGATGTGCTTTGACTTGAATGTATTTTGCTCTGATATTTAGGTCGGGAAGACTAATTTAAATCCAGTGTGAACGGAAGTTACCTTTTTTAAATAGGGGTTGCGTAATTCGTATTGTGAGCGTCAATGTCTGTAAATGGTAGAATTGCTTTTTTCAACTCCTTTGAGAATGCCAGTGATACAAAAAAGTGTGTCATACGTTGGTTGGCTAAAAACAATAAAAGACAAGACAGAAAACCCAATTGTTTTATTCACCCAATTGTTTTATTTGGACAGAAGGGGCTCCCCCAAAAAGATAGTGTATGTCAACATAAGTTGTTTTTCTCACTGGCAAAAACAAGCAGAAATCATCATCAATGACTGATGGTTTGATGATATTGCAGTATGTTTCCCATCCATACGGGATGGCGATTCCCATGGACCACGTGACAGCCCCCATTGATGGGACAAGCCACTTTTAGAAAGGGGACTTACATGAACTAACCAGGGTTACTAACCACTAAGTGGGATGATCCTCGTATCACATCTAAAATAGTAGTATCATTGACAGTATCATGATGTATAATGTACAACGATAGATCCCATCACTAATCTTTACTTCCGTCCCAGTAATACGCGCCCCATTGTCCCAACTATGTGGCTTCCCCCTTACGCCCAGCATGGATTCCTACTTAAATAGTGATACCCTCTGGTAAACTAACATAGCTATGGAAAATCACCATTTTCAAGTGGTAAATCCACTATAAATGACCATTTTCAATAGCTATGTTAAATTACCAGAGGGTATGTGTATATATATATATATATTTTTTCTATCAGTTCTATGAAATTGAAAATACGGGACCCCCAGTTCCAATGGATTAGAAAATTCCATTTTCCCCAGTCTGAAACTGCCAATTGGGAGGTACACCCCATTTTCAGGCACACCCAAAGATACCCAAATATATCAAATATCATATTGCTGGTGAGATATCCCATTAGATTCCTCTTAAATCCCATCAAATCCTATTAAATCCCATTAGATGCCAATTAGATTCCTATTAGATTCTCATCAAATCCCATTAGATTCTCATTAAATCCCATGAAATCCCATTAAACCCCATTACATTCCTATTAGATTCATTTAGATTCTCATTTAATCGCATTTAGATTGCCATCAAATCCCATTACATTCCTGTCAGATTCTCATGAAATCCCATTAGATTCCCATTAAATCCTATTAAACCCAATTAAGTCCCATTAGATTCCCATCAAATCCTATTAACTAGTAGATTCCCACTAGATTCTCATTAAATCCCATGACATGCAATTAAATTATCATTAAATCCCATAAAATCCCATTATATAGCTTATCATTAAATCCCATGAAGTCTATTAGACTGTCATTCGATCCCATGAAATCCCATGAAATGTCTGGTTACTCCCCCATGTTTCCCTGGTCCAAACCCATCCTTTGCCCTTTTGGTGCAGGCCAAAGGTCGACCTGGCATGAAGGGCTCCATGGTGCTGGGCGGTAATGGCACCTCGTATTGGAAAAACACAGGGAAATAAATGGGATCTAACCAACAATAATAGGAATATCATGGGAATATGATGGGGTATATTATATTATATATATACACATATATAATGACAGGATTAATGATTGTATGACTGATGATTTTGGGAGTTTTGATGTGGGGATGTTCATAGGTTGGGATTTGTACCGAGTGGGCCCACCCATAACAGAACATTGCTAAGTTGGTGAACATAACTCGAATAACAATGGTTATGATACTTATAACGAACTAGTTAATGGAGTTTATAACCTATAAACCAGCTTGTAACTGGCGGGGCTTGGGGGTGCAGTTCTGCTAATAAGTGGATTTTAGAACCATAGTTTTAGGGTTATATCCCAACTTTTGGAGGTTTAAATCCAATAGTTACCGCCATTAATAGTCCCAACTGCAACCCCAAGTAATGGAAGGGTTATAGGAATATAATTACTGGGATATAAGCAGAAATGGAGATGTGGGGAGGTTTGAACCGAAAAGACATGCTGGTATAATATGGTATAATCGGGATAAGATGGGTGATCTATGTGGATAGTGGTGTCATATTCAGATGAAAATTATGTAGGGGAGAGATACGCCCACATAGTGATGTCATTGCTTTGGATCCAGGAATGGGGCCTTGTTTTTTGCAGGGCAACTAAGACAAGCCAGGAGTTGGGGGAGTTTGTTGTTGATCAAAACAATTGGATCATTGATTCGACGCTATGAGAGCTTGTTTTTGCTATGACAACTTGGAAGTGACTAGCAAGTGGGTGGTTTCCACAGTTCCACAATGTTCAATTTCTACGCAGTGGTGCCCCATAGTTAGCTGAGCTGGTTCATGAGTAGGTCAAGTGGGATCTATTGTGACCATAGTATTTTTAGCAACTTCTCGCTAGGCACTAGCATGCCCACACTGGGCATGACAAATTTCGACGAAGCTTTCCGAGCATGCCAAACTATGATTCCTTTGTGCTCCCTGCTGGAAACTTTTCCTGATGGTGACTCTTCGTGACGCCAATGCATTAACCTTTGCGATTGATAATGCACTATGCTCTCAAGATCGGACAAAAATGGAGTTTGGCCCATGTTTTGAAGGGCCAAGGGCCAAGTAGGCAAAGCCGCTGATTTGAGGGAAAGGGAACCCAGATTATGGGAAATCAAAGAGCCTCAATGCAGTCAACGGGATCTTCAAGGTATCAAATTTCCATACTTTACTGATTGAGGTTCACGCTGATTTAACTTCCTGGATCCGATTTCTCGTAGACAAGACTAGTGATGTTTTTAGGGCTACTTGATGCTTCATATTACTTATAGTTGCTCTTGGCTACTTGGGAGATATCCCTGGTAATCAGACATGGTTTGAAGGAAAATTCCCCACCTATAGATGATTCTCCAATCAACGACCTCCATCTAGTTCGGGAATTTCCCATTACTATGTTTGATTGCCGGATGGTTATATATGTATATTCCTGGTTGGTGGTTTCAAACATCTTTTATTTTTCCATAATATATTGGATAATGCTTCCCAACTGACTAATATTTTTCAAGATGGTTGAAACCACCAACCAGATTCTGATTCCGTCACAGGAATACATCACGTTTGTCCAATCCTAACGCTTCAACCAGCCGCCCGCCGTCCGGAAAATGAGGTGTGAGACATCTGCTCACCTCGTCTCTTGGCTGGAAGTAGGGTTTGTCCCCCCCCCGGCCCCGGCTCCGCCGCGCGTTTTGCAGATTTTTGCAGTAACCTCAAATGGCTTCCATCCAAGTATGATGGATTTTTGCAGATTTTTGAAGTAACCTCAGTTGTACCCTAGGTCAGATGAAATTTCAAGTATGTAACCAAGAAAGAAGGGAACATCCCGAACCATGATGGTCTCTTTTAGGATCTTTTCTTTGGTAATCTAGCATAGCCATGGAACACCCATCATTTATCCACATGTATGAGATGTTTAGCAGTTTAACAGGTAAATTTAAATCATCTACAAAAGGGACAATGTTCCATAGCGTTTTGTTGGATTCCCAGAGGGTCGGCTGAGCCACGTGTTAAAATCTTGCAGCTCCAGCAGGTGGATCGAGTTTTTTTTGAGTCACGGCTGTGGCAATGTTTCAGGTGGTTTATGGGTACTGTATGGATTTACCACATGGAAGGATTTAGGATATGGTTTTGTTGGTGGAAAGTAGATATGAAAGTAATTAGGGTGATGAATTTGCAGCAAAACACCAGCTTTTCTGCTAGCTGAAAAGCAGGTTCCCCCCCACCCTTGTGGCTATCATGTACATGGGTTGAAGCACATTTGGCCGCGCCTGGCCTTCACTGAGGTGTAGTATGTGTAGCAAGACCATCCTGGGTCCCCGCTTTCGATGTATCCATTGTGCCAGCTACAGTGTGTGCAGCTTGTCAAGGGGCAGTGGAAGGTGGGGGTGGGGTTCTTTTTGATTTGAGTAAACTTCGAAATGGATAGCAACACTAAAATTCAGGGGTTAGTGATTCGTGTTTTAAAAAACATGTTTATTTCGAGGGTCGAGGTACCCTGACATGTAATCATGCGCGAAGTTTATTGATCCAGCATTGGCGTGGTTTGAGACTCAGGTTCTTCGAAACGCATAGATACACAGATGAATACTTTGACGTGGTCTAGTTGCTTATTTTCGTGTCTATCAACCCTTCTTTGGAAAATTGCTTTGAGATGGATTGAAAGTTTGCAACTACAAAGTGAGTATGTATATGGTCTGTTCTGTGGGCTTCCTGAATATGGACATGTTGAAATGGGTCAACTTTGAGTATCCTGAATATGGAGGTTTCCTGAAATGGGTGTACCTCCAAAATCCCCCAAATCATCCATGTTAATAGGATTTTCATGGATTTTCCATTATAAACCATCCATTTTGGGTACCCCCATTTATGGAAACCCCTATATTGGTTATTTATGGCTAGCTGAATATTGGCGAATAATTCGAATCAGCAGCTTTCTTAGCTGCAGCAGGAGCCGTCACCCAACCGTTTACGAATCCGAAAACCGGCTGGCCTTAGGTATAATCCAGGTAATTAGACTTATATACTACTTCTCACATTTATAATCATTTATATAATATACATTTATATACATTTATGATTTATGAAATATACCGCACACGCCTTGTGTTTCTATTCTAAAAGCCTGGGGATTTGCCAGTTGCGATTCGTGGGATGATCCTCTCAGGTCAGCGATGTGAACCGAAGTTGGCCAACCACCCTGAAGGACGAAAAGCGAAGCTGTTGGTTGATGGCAATTCACCTCCTGAACGGATGTGAATGGGAAATTCAATCTTGGAAAAAAGATGGGGTTGTGTGTGGGTTTGAATTTATAATACACCAACGAACTAGAATGGAGATGCCATCCGAAAAAGATGGTGAATATGAGGTTATTACAACTGGTTTGATGCGAATTCCGGATATTCTCCCGGAACTGGGAATCCAGCCCTCCACCGCACCAAAAATCCGGCAAGATGAGACGCGTTGTGGCTGGACGCCGTTTTCGAGTTTTATCCAGTGAAGCTGGCTGAAACATCGATGATTTCAGCATGGAAAACAATGGATTTCCCAGGGATTTTTCTGATATTTCCAGAGTGGCCATCGCCGGCCCCTTTTAGGACATGTCTTTGAGATCATGTTCGAGGATGACCTGGACTGGGAAAAGCCACTTGGCGGATAGCCGGATCGTCGGAAGCATATGTACCCCGTTTGATTTCGACAACCATCTTACATACATGTTCAGAAATGCATGCAATGTGGGGCCCAAGAGTTATTAGTTGATTATAGTTGGTTTATAAAACCGATTAACTATAGTTATAAGTATCATCAACCATGGTTATTGGAGCTATAAAGCAACTTAGCTATCGTTTGGGAACCCCACTTTGTAGAAGAGGGCTTGTCTGATTTTCAGCTCAGTGGGCTAGCCCCTTTTCCAGCAATGGGTTGATCAAATGGGAGAGTTGCTTTTGATCTTTGCATTAAAATTATAGCTATAGATTTCAATGATGGTTTCTAAATGGCATCTCCAACGCACTCGTTCATTGTTTCCCCGGAAAAAATATATCGTTCAAATGTTGATGACTCAAACAGGTTGTTTAAACTGTGGGTGGTGATAGATTCCCATCTCAACACCATGAAGCTTGGCGAACCTTGGACAGTTTCATAGCTTAACATTTAGCCATTTTCGTGGCTCAGAGTTGTAGTTGTTGTTGTCGGTCTCGAAGATCAGATGAGCCAAGCTGAGCCAAGCTGACCCATGGATGTTTTCCAGCTAACATGGTTCGTTGTCCATGATTTTGTAGAATACATATGATTCCAGTAGATTGTTATTGTGCCAAATCATGTTTTAATGAATATAATGTCATATAATGAAATATATCCGAACATGTATATGAAAAACTCCGAATAAACAAAATCAAATCCCAAGAGTATAATAAGATGCATCTCTGGTTGGTGCTTTGGAACATTATTTTCCCATCATATTGGGAATGTCATCACCCCAACTGACGAACTCCATCATTTTTCTCAGGGGTTAGCATCAACCACCAACCAGTTTATGAACTTAACCATCATTAACCATTAGTATTAACCATTAGTACCATTAGTATTAACCGTTATTAACAGTATATTACCAACCAATGGATCTAAAATCGCTGTTTAAAAGCCAATGCCATGATTTTATTAAACTATATGTATCATATTGTACCAGTATTTTAATATTATATTATATTATACCATAGTACAATACCATCCATAATACCATAATAATGTAATAATATACCATAATATACACCATAGTATTATATTATACCATAATATAAGTTCCAATGGCAGCTGATTTCTGATGATTTTCCAGGGCCGACGTCCAGCTGCCGAAGAACCTCCGCGCCCGCCTTCGCTTCACGGCCTTGCAGGAGAGGTTGATGGAGCGTTGATGGGGATTCAGAAATAAGGGGATTGTGTCGTAATGGAATTTAATAGGATTTAATGGGAATATGATGGGAAAAATCGAATGGTTCCTTCTAATATATAGGAATGCTACCATCAAATTTGTGGGATTGGGTTATAAAATCAACCATTTCATGGAGATATAAGTGGGGTAATAATTGCGATACATAACCAGCAATGTTGATATTGGGGATTATGCAAGAATGAGTATGAGTGATGAGTGTATGAAAATAATATTGGCATCGTTTGGATTGGATGGAAGCTACTTAAAGATGAATTCAGCCAATCAAAATGGCGAGATTGAAGATGATGGTTTGTAAAAGGAATGAGCCAAGCATCACTAAACATTTCAGCTTTGCGAACGCAATGCCGCTGGATTTCATGAAGACAACGGATCGGGGATGGGTCCTTACCTCTATTGAAGCATGGGTTGTTGAGGACGGTCAGCTCAGGAAAACACCAAAAACCACTATGACAGGTCAGGTCCCAGCTGGATTTGCGAGACCCAGTCGGTAAGTGGCTAATATTATATAATTAGTAACCACATTATGCCCCGGCTATATGTGGATTACATAAATTATACATATGGATTATATGATATATACATATATGGTCTACTTATTTTCATAACCACTTGCTAAGTGGGATGCAACCCCAACGTATATGTTCATTTCGGAGAAGCAAAATGCAAGTTGAGAAAAGAGTCAGTCAAATGTGAACACGAAGTGATATTTGTATATATTTGTCAGATAGCATGTTTTCATGTCCAATCGTTCATGTTAGATGATGATCTCCAATCGTTCATAGTGCAGGTTGTTAAAACCACCAAAGGATAGTTTCCGCAAGTGCAGGAGACTGGCAACACACAAGGCCTGCCGCTATCCTGAAACTTGTGATTGGAAGTGGTTAGATGGGTGGTTGTACACGCAGAAAATGGGTTCAAAGCAGTGTCAACCGACCAAAAATCATGGTATGTTCCCAATAAAGATGGAGATTCCTGATTAGCCAGTGTTTATTTTCAGTTCATAGATGAAAAACGACCCAGTAGGGTGCAAAACAATCATGGTGCCATCTACTCCCCAACATCTTCTGGCAAAGTCGCGGTTGGGCAATATTGCTCTTTTCGGAGTTTCGGCAGGTGGAAGACCCTGCATTCACACATGTCAAGATTATAACAATATAAATTTATAAATCATTTATATACATTTAAAATACATATATATTCCAGAAAACTCCCCAAATTCGGGTCCAAATGGACTAATCAGGTACCTGGTACCTTATAGAAACATCTCCAATGTTATTTCAATAGGTTGAACATGTTAAATCACTTCAAGAAAATGAAACTCAATGATACAATTATCTACCCGCAGCACATCCGCTACGCCCCACAGGTACTTCACTATATACACTTTCATCCGTTTTTTTAAGGGTTTCTTTGCTGTTTTTAGGGTTTTTCCTAGGGTTTTTTCTAGGTTCTTTTAGGGCTTCTGTAAAAAGTACTAAAAAGTGATGAAAACCAGGAATGCCGGAGAGCAGATTCCCCGCAGAGGATCATCAAACATGCGGGTTCGCAAACCCAGGGACGTCAAATTATAACATCTCAACATGGTGGAAGGCCACAAAGTATTGTAATGATCGGCAAAAAATGAGGTTCCCGACAATCACCCCGAGAGAGTTTGGGGCATAGCACACGTGCTGGCCGTATATCTACAGGTAATGGTTCAAAAAAAACGTTTGAAACTGATGACCGAAATATAACTATTTATTTAAAAAAAATTGTCTTAAATTTATTGCATTCACTGTGATTCCGCTGGTGGGTGCCCAAAAAAACTTCACATCCCCTGTCCAAAGGGCGCAAGCGGAGCCTCTCTGCCGAAGGAGTCTTGAGGCCCAGAAAGTGCCTTTCTGGGACTCCAAACGCAAAAAACGAGAAAAAGGGTTATGAACTCAACAAATCGAAGTGAATCATTTTTGAAGCAAACATCTCGCACCATAAGGATACAAGTTTGTTTCTGGTCGTGAAGATTGCCTGTATAACGGTGGTGACGGTTGATGTTTGGGTGTCCCGGATGTCAATTTCAGTGAGTGGAGCCCACTGTTTGACCTGCCCTAAATCCATATGGCTGGGATTTTGGGAAATGGTATCATTTTCCCAGATCTGGAGGTTTCCTAAAATAATGGGACCCCGAAAAATCATCCATTAATATTGGGATTTTCCATGAAACCCATCCATAAATTGTGGTACCAAGGAAACCCATGGAGTCTATGGAGGGTGGAGACTGGGACGGGCGCTTGATGGAAGGTTCGAAAGGAGAAGTAAGACCCCAAATCACCTGATGGTTTTGAACTAGTTGATTCATATAATCCAAGTATTGAATAGTTGGTTTATGTGGTGTAGCTTTGGTTTTGAACGATCTGAATTGATTCAATCCGAATATATGCGCTAACTCATTGAAAATAGTGGTCTTGGGCAAGGGTATACACGAACAACTTAGCTTGTCATGCCCCACACACTCCATGGTGTAGGAAATCAATCATTTGGTGGTAGCAATATATTCTATTGAGTGGCAATATATGTGGCAATCTTAGTGACATCCCAGGCCATCTCATGTAGATGATCAAAATATATCAAAATGACATACATAGTACATATCGAGATAGTTGGATGGACCAATCAATGAGACTGGGTGTTTTTTGGTTTTTGGGTGAATTACTCAATGATAGACTGGGTGTGATATACATGTGTAGACGTTTATTGTATTTATAAAATGTTATAAATACCTTAGACACAGGGAACATTCCGCTTATGATGCGAGATGTCAAGGGGGAAGTGCCACGCCCACCCCCATCAGTTGGTAAATGAATCTTAATCTTTCACATCACCCAGCCAAAACGGTATATTTCATCTACAAATACGTTTGCAGGTGATGTTCAATTTTGATTTCCAAAAGGGACATTTACACATGAGTTTGAAACCATTGGAACATCAGGTGCTGGGAAGAGAAACATATCAGGCTGCGGGACCCTGTAAACCACTGTTTCACCCTGTGTTCGTCGCTATTCACACCGAGCGTGCCAGGGGCATCAAGCGTGGGAAGTACAACTTTGAGTTGGCGGATGGTTCTTTGCCCAAGTTTTTGGAGATGGCGAAGCCGCTGTTGGGGCGCAGTTTTGTTCAAGCTCAAGACTTCCCAAAGAGGAATTAGAGAATATGTACGCATGTTCATGATTAGATATGGTGAGTCTGAAGAAGATTCTTACTCAAATCACATTCCCAATCAAGACGGTTATATCTTGATTTGACGGATGATCATATACAATGTGGGCGCCCCCCAAACGATAGAGTTAGTTTATAACTCCAATTGCGTTAAATCATTATGGTTTATGACTGGTTATGATACTTAGAACTCTGGTATTAATGGGGGGTGAAACCGTTCACCGACGTTTTTTCATCACGGCCCCCAGAGGTCCCATGTGGCAGAAAGATCATAGAGTTCTATCCGCCCAGGTTCCGGCTCGATAGAGGTATCTCCCAAGGATGTTCAGTGGGTGACTTAGAGGATCTGATGGACCTGGTTGCCGCATCGTGCTGCATGCCATGCCCATATGCCTGGTGGTTGGTGGTTTTAGTTGGGGGTAGAAAATGGAGATGTTGATGGAAGAATCCCATGACACTAATATGAAACACCCCATGTTGATGGTCTCAATATGTGGAAATTCCCTACTAAACCATGGTTTCTAAGGGGGGGTAGTTTAATATTATGGGGGAAGGGATTATTCATGGGATTTTCATGGAATATGTTGATGGGATATGGTTGACCAGTGCTCCTTTCAATATGTTGACCTTGCCATGTGGTTTGGCAGCGCGGTTTCTATCAGGCCTTTACTCACTCAGAAGCAGGTGCCCAGGGAGGGCGATGTCGGAAGACTCCTTCCAGAGAGGGATATGATATAATATATATATATCCATATATGATCATATATGTATATAACCCAGATATGTAGCAAGTATAGATCCTAACTTTCAGGATCATCCCAAGAAATCGTATTATAAAGTGTGTTTTGTTGGTGGGAAAATATGTCCTTCCGTTTTTCTGCGGGATATATAAGAGTAGCAATGCTAAAATGATTGTGGGCACGCCAAACAAAAAGGCAAAGGCGCTTTTTTAAATATGTATAATATGTATATATATATATATATATAACGAGTTTCCTGTTCGACCTGGCCCTTATTGGGAGTTCGATTGCGTATGTGTTGCAGCATCATTGGGTAAGGATGCATAGCTCTTCACCCTCCTCTAATCAAATATAGCTGGAAACATCCTTATTTTGGGATGATTTTCCCAGCTATGTCCTGGAACAGGTGGATTGGGTTCCCTTCTGGCCGCCGATTCTTGCAGGCTGAACGATTAAGTGCAGCCGGCATTTTTGAGGCACCTATCTTATTGGGAGAAAATGGGGATTTTTACCATCCATACTTGGGATAATTGAGGTCTAAAATCAAGCATTTCATGGAAATATCGTTGGGGTTGGGATGTAACAATCAGCAGCTGTCGATATTTGGGTTTGTCGGCCAAATTGAGGTACCCCAGAATGGATATTTGAATGGGGTGCTTTGCACCGGTGTTTTTTACGGGGTACCACATGGTCAAACGTTGGCCCATATGAAGCTCCTGCGGTTGGCCACGTTGGTCACTGGATTATCTGAAGTGAACTGTTGGATGTATACCCTCTGATTTTCAGAAAAACATCGCGAACTGGAAAATCACCATATGAACTACGCAAATCAACTGTTTTCATGAACCATGTTCAATAGCCAAACTGTATCCAAACTGTTCAATGACCATTCTCGGGCAGTATTTCGGGGCACCATCCACCGTGTCCGACTGGATGACCCGCAACACGCTGTACAAATGGCATCAATGGCTGGGTCGTGGTCACAAAAGCCGTACTATGGATGGATATGGATGGAGAAATCACATGAATCCTTAACTTTCAATATCCCTATCGATCCAAACACTGTCTGAGAAGCTACTTAACCCTTCAAATTAGAGTAAATTATACCCCAAACATCCCCAAAGACTTCCTAAGAAGGTACTTGGATTTTTGTTTATATTCATAGTGGATTTTCCGTTGCCATGATTGGAGGGTCCCAGGGGTCAAGGCATTGACACATCGTGGCCCAATCTTGGCCTGTTCAGGCCTCTGGCTGAGGCCTCGGCGGCTTTGTTCGTCCACACTGGGGATCCAGTTGTGCCATCCAGCGGAATTTGATCAAATTCTGTTGCTAGAAGCGGATATTTCATGATATTTCGGCATGTCCTGATGTAAATCTGGTCAGCATTTTGAGATGGCTTCCCAGTGTGAGACATAGACATATCCACATTTCGTTGCTGTTTTCAGGGCAAGGTTTCTGCTCACACGCGTGAAAGATGCGTGTAACTCCAAGATGCCTGCGGGGATGCAGGTGTTCTTGTCGTGTCATGTATAGCTTTGGATGCTGGAAAAGTGCGCTCAAGTGGCGGTGATCACAGTCTCAAAGGCTCAGTTGTCTTGCACTTTCGTGGTGTATCTCAGGTCGGGTTTAACACGAAACTCCTACTTGGTTTGGTGCATACCAGCAAGTGGTGAAAATACCAAGATTACCAAGGGTGTGTGGTATTATCAATCTATGTTTGAGCAAAGAAAAACAACATTTACCACCAGTGTCATCAAAACGTGGCTGGGAAATCCCCAATTTATAGATAATCTTCCCAGCTATGAACCCCCAAAAAAGGGGACGTCCTTTTTTATTTCGGGATATGACTTGGGATCCCCAGGGGACTGCTGGTTGTGAATGCTGGAATCACTGTCCCCCTTCTATTTCCTATAGTGATTTAGAGTCATTTAAAGTTATATATATATATTGTTTGGAATATGTTTCATTTTGACATATTTTGACCCCCATGTTGGGTAGCTTCATAGCAAGGGATGGGATTGCATCCATTCATTCTAAATGTACAAAATGTGACATATGGAAGATCATCTAGATCATAAATCAACATTATAATAATTCTTAATATGACTATAGTTATATATAATATATTGTATCATGCATGCTATATATATAATATATATATACTAAAAATTACTGGTTTCAGTGGGTGCTCCCCAAAGAAATCCCCGAGCGTCACCGGCCAAAAACGCTTGGCCCTTGGCGCAGTTGCTGCCTGGTCTGGCGGGATGGTGGAAACTGCGCGTCAACCTCTGCAGGGCCGCAGGTGCCCTGGGACCCCTGGGAGGATGCCAGCGGAAAATTCATCCATGGAAGGATAGGATAGAAAAGCCATAGAAAACCAACTTTTTTGAATGGGAATATCAGACAAATATCTGGTGGTTTCTTGACATTTGTCGGAATATCACCATGAATAATTGGGATAATTGTGGTAATTATAACATCAAACATTTCATGGAGATATAATGGGATATGAAACTAGCAATGTCGCTACCTGGGTTTGTCTGAAAATGGGGATAGACCATCGGAATCCAAAAAGGATTTTGGAGTAGCCTTTTTTCAGACAAACTTCACCTTCAACATGGAGCTAATGACCAGGAAAGATGATGAAACACTGCGTGATTGGTGGTTTAAGCTGTTTAAGAAGCAACACATTGGATTTTTGACAGCGAAATATCTTCGGAAAGGATCTGGAGAGAGGCCGTTGAATAAGTGTCTTGACCGTCCCCAACAAAAAGGGGATACATTTCAATGCGACCTTCTATGATATCATGATGAGTACTGTAGCTGGTGCATGTGGGGTACACCGCATTCTTGGACGCACCCATGCTGTTGATTTTGTCATAGTTATAGTTCACCCAGCAATGTGGGTGATCTCATGTCATCTCATGTCATTTACAGCCAGCTGATCAGGATGTGTTACACATGACACATTTTCCGGTATGGGTCCAGATTGAGGGCGGGCTAAGCCAAGGAAATGGGGACACCAGTCAGATGAATGGGGCATCCACGAGACAAGTTTTGATGAGGGACCTTGATCAAAGCCACGTCCCAAAAATGGAACTTGAGTTTCCACGTATACGATCTGATGGGTGGCTTCAATCATGTCTTCTATTGTCCATCCCAAAAAATATTAACATGGCAAAATCCCAATCCCAACTGCCTTTCATATTTTTTATTTTTTTTCAGCCGGGGATGACTCAACCAGCAAGCAACCCAACTAGATGACAGTTTCCAGATCGTCAGCTCCCGTAGCCCATAGACTCAAAGCACTGCGAGTCTCAGTCCAACACAAAACAAAAAGACTTGAAGAGAAACAAAGATGCTGGATTTGTTTCTAATTGATTTATGTGTTTATTCGATTTTATTGACGTTCCATCAATTTCACTTCAATTCATCGATCCTGCAAGGTGTTCCTGCCTGCAGTGGGCCAGAGACCATCCCAGCCTTTGCGCAGAATTCCTTGGACGTGATGTACTCGCGGCAATTGGTCAAGGCACTCCCGTCGGTTTGAGAAGACCGGTCTTGGTGGAAGGTGACCCTACGGTGTCATCAATCATTGCTGGAAAAATTCTATCAACGGAGGTTTTATGAGGTTTTAATGGGAATCTAGCCAGTATTTTGATAAATTTTAGCTTAGGGATTTGCCAGCTAGCCACGTTTGATTGCAATAGAATTTTACTGGGAATGGATGTAATCATGACGATTTACCCATGACAACATGAGGAGTTCATCATCAAAGATATGGTTTACAGTAACTTTGGTGACTGGTAAGTGACCTTCCGTTAAAGATAAACCACCATAGGGGAAACCAGAGGAACTGATCTACATGTCCGGCGTGTTTTCCATATCCATCTGAATTTACTGGAAAGCTGGGTATCGAAGGTTGGCCATGAAAGGAATCTTTCAGCAGACAACTGTGGAATATTAGGTGATCACCAGAATTTTCTGAGCCTCGTGAATGCGTTTCAAAGCCCAGGATAACTTGATGGATTTTGATGGATAACTTGATGGATTTTGATGGATTTTGATGGATATAAAAGTTATATCAGTAGGATTAAATCACACATCAAATTCAGCTCGTTCCCTTCGGCTCCCTGCTCCCAGCGACTCTCCAGGACTCCCAGATTCGCTGGGCAAGTCCCGGTGGAAGGTGCCGGGGGACTGTTGTGTATGGCCTGCAGAGTCAGTAGTTCTCCCCGCAGTATATAAAGGATTCCCACAAGAAGGTTGAAAGATTTCGGATTTGTAGCAATTTGCCACTCGGTGGAAAACATTGCCTCGCGATATATTTGTTTTGTGTCATTGAAAAATCAGCTTCTGATGGAGTGAATGGAGTGTATCTTGACGATCCACCATCACCATCCACCAACATGACCCCTTGTCACGAAACCAGGCTCAGTGGTTGTTGGATGTTGTTGGTTTGATCAATACCCTATGATACATTTCAGTTGCCATTTCCACAGTTTTCATAGTTATAACCAGGAGTTCAGTCGGTGGTCCGGTGGTCCCCCTCGCAGGCCCGACTTGGGCGAGACGTCCTTGGCCCTCGTCGACGCACAAGAGGAAAGCGTTGAGGCTTGAGGGTTGAGTATGTTACGGGATATATGATATAATTATATAAGTGAGAATAATTATATACCAATAGGAAAAATTAGGAATGAATTAAATGAATAGTATATTGTGTAGATACAAACAATATGAGATGCTTTTGTCCAAGAATGATAGGTGCCGAGGTCTCAACCTGCTGTTTCAGCTCTTAGCTTGCTTCTCCGGAGGACAGAAAGGGCGTAGTTTCGGTGGGAATAGGGGCTGTATATATCACCCGTCCTCCAATTTTTGTTGACCTTATCAGCCTATAAAATCCTACAAAACTATTTCTGCGGGCGTTTCTTGTTGTTTTCCCCATTGAATGAAGTGTTGCTCCAAATCATCAACCTTTCAGTTGGTTCAAATGTGGCAAGCCACGTCAAGCCCATCAGCGCCTGGAGGCCTTGAGATGGGTCTTGCAGGGGAAAGACCTGGCCGAAGGTCGTGGAGGGGGTCAAATCAACAAGTCCGGGCTCCGAGATCAGAAGGTGGGCGAGGTCAGGGGTGCACCAGAAAACGGGGCTTTCTAAAAACGGGGGAATGCCGCGAATGCCCAAAAAAACCATGGGCTTCAATAGTATAAATTGGTCTAATGATATATGGACCATATCATATTGATTGCTGATATTCAGATATTCCCAAAAAGAAGCTAATTGTGATAAAAAAAACACCATCAAGCATTGATTAAGCAGCCATTTCTATGGAGATATGAGGAGATGATGGGATATTGAAAAGCAACTCAAATCATTGCTACCCTCTAATAATACCATTAGTCACCAACCATATAAGGGGATAGAATGGTGATATGATGGGAATGTTTCCTCGTTTCCATAAGGTGGGCCCCCCAGCTTCGTTTGGTGAAAAGCCGGCCCCATTTTGGGGGGTGACATATTAAAACTAATTGGTGGTTTGGAACATTTAGATTATTTTTTTCATATCTTGGGAATTTCATCAGCCCAACTGACGAAATCATATTTTTCAGAGGGGTAGGTATACCACCAACCAGTAAAGAATGTCATTTTGACACCGGCCTATTCAGCCATTTCTCAGTGATTCTCAGTGTCCTGGAGGAACATATGTGAAATATGTGTGAAAATGATCCCCATCTCATTTCCATCCCCGGTGAAAGCCAACATCTCCAAGGCCGGGAGTGTATCGAACCATTTGCCTGGAGGTGTTCCGGAACATGCCTGGCACGTTGATGGAGATGCATATGCCATGATCAACTGAGGAGTCGAGACAATAGTTGTTTCTTGCAGTTTTGGAAGTTTTGCCTAGATGATCTTAGATGGAAACATATAGTAAATGTATATCTAAATGTTATACTACAATATTTTTTCTTGAATATAGTATCACGCGTTAAAATGATGGGTGGAAAACCAGATGGATGAGTAGAGACATAGCCTCCGGTGTCATCATCATTGCTCGCTGGAAGACCCCCGAACAAAATGGAGCCTTTAATGGGAAAATCGCCACTAGAAATGGATAGAAATGGTGGATTTGTCCATAAGCCGGGTTGGATTACAGGAGGCTATCTATATTCAGAAATATATGAAATTGCACTAAGAGTTTCCTCATTGAAGAGACAGTGCCCAGGCCAAATGCTTCTTGGACAATGGCAGCTTCCAACCTGGGAATCATAGTCTTGTGTGGTTTTGTGGCTACCCGATAGGATGGGAATCGTTACAGCGAACTATGGGACACGGGTGGGACACACAGAGGCACCTGGGGCCTGCACTACTCAGAGTTCGGATCATTTCTTCCCACGCTGACAACCTGAGGCTGTGCGCTTGCCCATGCCAAAATTACAACAAACCTAATATAGCCTATCCAGGCAGTTACTTCTGCCCTCTAATGGAAGCCACTTAGACCCAAAATGCCAAACGGTCACTTACAAGATCAATCATGCATAAGTGACCTCTTTGCCTGGCTGATCACATGATTTCTGCGTGTCACTGCGTGTCACTTGCGTGTCACTGGGGTTTCGAGGTGGGATGAAACGAGGTCACTTAGGACCCTGAAAAGGTCACTTA
>Ga0126342_10001671_pt1 | contig 32192 bp, 39 predicted proteins | sample Cyp1metagenome_FD_92528 | JGI IMG/M metagenome (GOLD analysis project Ga0126342, IMG submission 92528) | Coral microbial communities from Lord Howe Island, Old Settlement Bay, Australia - Cyphastrea 1 metagenome | ecosystem: Host-associated > Invertebrates > Cnidaria > Coral ...
AGATTCAGTTTTGGGATCCTTATCCTCCAAACATCTCCCACTGATGCTACTGTAGCCATAATCATGCACTGTAGCCATGGCCAAAAGAATTATGGAAACATGTCAATAGAAAAGTTGTCACCCTTTCAGGAAACAAATAATTATGGAAATGGTCATATGCCAAGAAGCACCCTCACGTGGAAAAAATATATATGGAAATTTAACTGCAGCACGCCCCCTTCCAAAAAGGTTCGGTATACAAGGTATTACCGATTTTTGAGGTGTGCATTTTTATCAGTAAAACAGAATTATGGAAAAATACGGCCCCGGCACGCCGCAGTTGTTTGCTTGCCCATGTCGAACCATTTCCATCTATACATTGTCTAGAAGCGTTACTTGAATCTGTGTGTGCGTGTGTCCCACGCGTGTAAATATAATCCAACCGATTTTAGTTGTGTATCTGACAGATCACCTGTGGCGAGACATCGTGGTGAACCTAGTTGACGGAGCTATATGTTGTGTCGGTTCGGCCCAAATTCCAAGGGATCATTGCTCACTTTGAGGCCTTTGACGGCCAGTGCCTATCATGAACTCGGAAAAGTACTGTGGGGGCAGAGAAAGCGAGAAGATGCGCAGAAGGCAGCAAATATCTCTCGGGAACATGACAGACTCATGAACACTGGAAAAAGATGTCAAGTCTTCATGGGATGCAAAGCAGAGTAGTCTAGGAAGAAATGAAAGCATTGGAAGGCAAAACGGTTGGATTGATGTTTCATCCTGCAGCTCTCGGCTCCGGTCGTGCCCAAACGAAACTTGCCAGCGCTATTATGTCTAGCCACATCTCCAAAGCAGGACTGCTATGGGAGTATGTCAATGAAGGAGGTGCGAACCTGGTGTTGAGATACACGGGCGACTGCGATGATTTTCGAGGCTGTGTGCTTCGGTTGCGCAAGGGCGTCAAGAATCACGAGGCCAAAAGGCAAATCCAGGAGGATTCGCATTTTCAACGGTCCGTTTTGCAACCCTTGTTGGCACCTAAGCGTAATCACTTAGAACCACTTTCCAAGCCCTCTTTTCCTCCCAGACCTCTGGTAGAGCACAGATTATTTGTTTTCTGTACTACTGTACCTCTTTTTTTGTTGCATGCTAGGATGGCTATATAAAGCCTGGACGTCTTATGCAAGTTGATGCTGAGCTGAGTGCTTTCATCAAAAGTGATGTGATCCAAAGCGCCCGACCACCTGATCGCATTGAGAATGATGCAGAGGCTGTGAATGTTGTCGACTTGGATGATCCAGATATGTCAGCAATGCTGTGCACTGATTTGAGCTATTGCCCAAATGGCCTCAGCTTTGAGATCAAACCCAAAGTTGGTATTGCAGATTGTGGCGTGCCGGAATGCGGAGTTCCTGATATCCCACGCTTTACGATGTTGCAGTGCATTGATTACCCAATGAAGAAGAAGTCTTTGTCGAAATACAATCCAGTGCGTTTTTTTCGGGCAGTGCTTCACCAAAACAAGCAGCAACTTCGGGAAGAGCTAGATTTTCTGCGAGGGGCAAGCAGGGATGCTAGACAAAACAACTTTCGACTGCTGGGGCAGACTGGTGACGCTCACCTGGTGCCTGATGCTGCATTGGATGACTTGTGTGAGGCGCAGAATCGCAGAATTGCTTATATTTTCTGATTTGTCTGCCTTTCAAAAACCCCGCGTTAGCAGCTGCTAAGCGAGGCAGAAGACCTCATTAGATACTTTTTGCTCACGCTGTTTGAAGGGGCACGCCGCCAGCATGTGTGGCATGAGTATTACGGACCCTGAAACTTGTTGCAACCAAGTAAGGTTCATTTGTGAAGCTGCTATGTTGCCTTCTTTATTTGCTGGAATGCCTAGGGCCCAGGGGATCTAAGATCCATGGCCAAGCATGTCATTGTCATGTGCCTCCCAGCCGACATGCAGTCCTAGCCAAATTGTCGCAGCACTCTCTGAGTAGTTGGTGTTGAAGTGCAGTTTTGCAATTTGTCTTTGACGATGCTTGAGAACGGAATCACACTGATTTTTTTAAAATCAGTTTGAATCATTCATTGTGAATCCTTCAAAACGGTGACGGTGAAGACCTTGATATACGTTGATAACTCTGACTCTGAAAATTCTGTGACCATTCTGTGGCAATTCTGTTTTTCAGGTGCTTTTCAACTCTGGTGAGCTGTTCGGAAAGCTGCGAGCCTTGGCTTTGTTGGCCGCTGGTCGCGCTGTGGAAGACTTGATGCAGCAGCTCTACGAGGCGGCGGGGTCACCGAAGGAACTCAGCGCGGCGGCTTTTGAAAAGGCGCTGAATTACGAGGCAAAAAATGATGACGACACAGATGACACCGAAGGGAAGTGCATTAAGAAGCCTGTGAATCCTGTGAAGTCGCTCCTCGACGACTTGCAGAAAACATCCTGCGATAGAGTAGCCATGGGCCTCGTGTTGGATGCATACCATGCTTTAGCAGTGCATCCAGACCTGGTGCTGGCATTGTTCTTGCTGGGCCGCGCCATTCATGACATGTCATTGATCGTCAACGTACGACGGCAAGAACATGGTGAAGATCTTGACTCCTATGAAAGTCTTGGATATGCCCCAGTTGGAGAGACTGGCTTGTGGGGACGTTTGACTGTTATTGATACCGACATCAAACCAGCTGACCGCATACCCAAGTACGCCAAAACACTACGTCAGTACCTTCAACATCAGCATGTGCAGGTATTATTGTCAGAGATGTTGGCAAGAGGGAAGACGCTCCATCAGGCTCTGGATGTCGTCGGGGATCGATTTCACAACGCTGACTCAACGCAACGTTCTGCAGCTGACGCATGATACAGCAAACTGCAAAGAAGCGACAGGTACGACCAGTTCCTGCATTGAACATGGCAAGCTTCAAAGCACTTCAGTTCCAAGCTTCCTACATGGCTCCCTCATTCAACCTTCAAAAAAATGCGTCAGAAGTCTGCACACTGTGAACGTCAAAGTCCCTTGGGCATGCGCATGCGCATGCGCCTCTCAATTTCTGAGTCACTTCATGCAGTGCTACATGTTATGGTTTCTGGTCAAGAGGCTAAGTTAAGAACTGCGAAGTGAAGTGCTGTCCAGACGTTGGCGAGGATGACAACGTAGGTTGTTTGTGCCATCTCTATGAGTCTGCCTTTGCTTGTGGCAGCCGAAAAATTGCCGCAGGGAGCTGATGTGATTGGGCGTGCGTCGGCTCCCTGCATTGTTCACCTCTAGAGTAGCTTTAAATAGCTTTAGGATGCTTTTAACTGATTTAAATTTTACATGTTTTAGGTCCTGAACCGAAGACACGAGCTGAGGGATGCGGGGCAGAATGGACACCACAGTGAGCGAGAACAAGCTGATATTGGAATGCAATACGAAGTTTTGATGTTTTTGTTTTTTTGTTTTTTTGTTTTTTGAGTAGGTGTCCAGTGGGTATATATCTCGTATTTCAACCAACTTTGGAGAGGAAAGCTCATTTTGTCCTTTACTTACTTATTTTTGCTTTGCCAAAACAACAGGCCTTGAAGAGGGCCTATGAGCTTGAAGCCATGAAGGCCCCAAGCTGTGCAAAATGTATTGACAGCTACGCAGCCCAAATTTCATGTTTGCCCGTTGAAAAGACGTAGAAGGGGCCTCGAAAGGGCCTCAAAGTGGCCTTGAAGAGGCAAGTCAGCAAGTCTCTACGAGTCCTGTATAAGGCCACTTCAAGCTTGTTTTTTCACTGTAGCCTGTCCGTAATGCAGGACGCCTGGGATCTTGTTACATTACTGGAGGCACGGCTAGATGCTAGATCACTCGTAGCCATAAGAGATGAAATCACACTTTCACTGTTCTCAGCTGTGAAAGATGCATCATTTGCATTCATTTGCCGAATCATTTGCAAGCCTTTCATCGCCTCTCTAGGTACACAACCTGCTTATGGACACGTTGAGTGCTGAGAAAACACTCAAGCGCAGAATGGTCACTCGCGTTGTGCCAAGTTCTAATGAAGTTTATCACAGTAATGATGGTCATATACCCTGACAATGTTGCGCGCCGCACAAGAGCGAGCATTTGGTCTTCAATGATGCGCCGGAATCATGCACAGTCTGCCGCATTCCTTTCAGGCATTTGAAAGAGACTGCAAACATCGATCGCGCCAAGTGCCTGCCACAGTGATCTCAGTGTTGCGCCCCTCCTTCAGAACCTTGCAATATCTCATTCAACGCCATGGCACCGTATTTCTTTGTCGATTAAGCGCTGCAAAAGCCCAAATCCCAAATCAGAGGTTTGCCGACTACTTTGCCACAACTGACTATGTCTGATCCCTGATGGCGGGTGTTTTTGCTCCAGATGTTTGAGCCCAGTTCGCACATTTGCATGCTGATAATAGTATCTGTATACACCGCCTAAATTTTATGCCTAGCCGCCTGGCCTGTCAGATTTGACTGCTGCTTTTTGGATCAACTTCTGTTTTGCCCAAGGTGGTAGGGAGAGTGCGAAAGGAGCTGCCACAGGTCGGGGAAAGACGGCTGAAATGATTTGGGCATTGATCATATTTGGTCAGTTTAGTTGAAAAAGTTTGTTTTTGACAGGGAGCAACGCAACTTCCGAATACAAACAAAGCGTTCCATGACCTTTTGATTGTAACTGGCCTTTTGCTTTTGCTATTGGCATGGGGGTGTGCATCTCAAGTTGGGGCGTGCGGAAGCAAGAATTCAGAGAGAGCGTGTTGTGGAACAATACCCGTAGGGCACGATGACGAAACTACCTTTAATCGAAGGTTTGAAAAAGACACGACAGTTTGGTGAAGATCGTCGTAGTTTGTTCTTACAGAAAGTGACCAGAAGTGGTACCTTGGCTGACAGGGAGAAGATTCTTTCACCTTGTCTGATGTCCACCTTTCATGCCCTTCAATATTATGGCCTCGGTTTTGAAGGACGGCAATGCAGCTGTTTACTACAAGGCGCAGTCGTGGATTGCACAGCTTGTGTTTCATACGCTGCTGCAAATTGTGAAAAGCGCGTCTGAAATTAGGATGCCTGCGCTTAACCTGCCCACTCATGCCTTGCTTGTACTGTTGTTTTTACAGTTTCTGGCCATTACATTTCTTAGCCTGTGACTTGGCTGAACTTTGTCCGGCTCAAAGTAGCAGAAGAGCCTGAGAGTATTGGGTTCTTAGTCTTACTCCCCAGTTTGCACTCCCTTGCAGTCCGTGTATCTGCCTTCCTGTACTTCATTGTTGCATTAGTGGTGTCACGTGTCGGGCCATTCCTCTTCACTTTCGGATGTCTATTTTCTGGAGCTTGCAGATAGAGGTTAGGGCGGTTTTAGCCAGGCAGCGGCTGAGCTGAAATCCTGGGGTGGTCGCTACACGGAGGCCAAGGAGCGCTAATGAGAAAAATAAGACACGACAGAAGCAAAAAGAAAAGACAATCAGACAATTGACTCGACTTTCTTTGACGTATCCCTGCCAAAAAACAAGCAACCAGACTAGCAACGACTACCAACGACTACAAACGACATGAAACGACTAGCCCACATCCTGACGCTATTTTGCAACCTCTTCGTTCAAATGCATTTGATTGTCATTTCCACCTGCAACATAAGATGCCATGATGATCGAGCGCGGACGCCGGAAGGGGTCAAGAGTAAGAGTATAGCATCCAGGTCCGATTGATGTGTTTCACCAGTCAACCTTGTCGGATCCCACGATCCTGTTGCCTCTTCTGAGGTTACTGCTACTGCATGCTACTGCATGCTACTGCATGCTACTGCTACTTTGTATTGTCTCGTTCTTCATTTTTCAAGTTGGTGAAGTTGGTGGTGCTTTCAACCTGTTGCTTTAGGAGCTCTTTGACGTTGCCATCCCTTTGCTCAAGGCTGAGACGCAGGGCTCTTACCTGATCTCCATGTGCATCACAACTGGGTAGCGACGGTTCCAGTGATTTCACCTGCAGAGTGGTTTCAGTTGTTCAGACTCGACTTGCAGAGGCTCGTGGTGCTTTCCGCGCCAGACCATTGAAAGTTGAATGAAGATAGGAAGAAGTTGTTCCCTCGTTCAATCGCCAGCCGTCCTGATTTAGACACCTCTCCAAGCTGAGGACAACAGATTGCACATCTCTGCTTGAGACTTGCGAAGCCACAAGCTCAAGATGTCCACTTAAGACTTTTGGAACTTGTGCTTGCCAGTGAAACTCGAAGCCATGCACGCCAGAATTGCTATAGGCTATAGACTTGGATTTGTTTGGATTTGGCGTTATTTCCTTGTGACATCCGAGAAACTTTGCCGTTCCCTTGAGCTATCATCTAAGGCCATGAAAGCGTTTTGCGACCGCAACCTGCAAGGAACACAGGTTCTCAACGTTTCACATTGGGCTGTTTGGTGCAGCAATTTACCTATAAAATTAATTGAGATGCGTCTCGTAGAGGACAGCCCTATGAACTTCTCCATCCCGGACAGTGAAAAAGGCACAGCTGCGCCGTGCGCGCATGTGCTGGCATGTGTTGGCAAGAATTGCAGTGGCTGTTTCAGGTGATATTTTTTGTTTGTCCTTCTCAAGCTTCCAGCTGTGCAGGTGCAGATGGGCAAACCCCAGCGCCAAATGTTGGACAAGCCGCAGCTGATACGTACCAGGCGGTCTTCTTGCACATTGCCCAAGCAATAAAAAATATGTTGTTGCTAGGTACGTGTCCTTTTTCTTCCTGTTTGCATACCGGCTGCCCTTACAGCCAGTGCGTCCAGTGTGTGTCTGCTGCTGCATTCCTAGCAGCAGAACACACTTGGGGTGGGCACATGTTTGGTGGTTGAAGCTGGCTAAATTGCCTAAACTACAGGTTATCAGCCGCAAGATCTTCTCTCTTTGGTAGGTATGTCTGCCCCCTCGGATACTTCCACCGAGGGCGCCGGGTCCGCTTCCTCTGATGTTGCCATGGCACCACCTGTTGTGCTACCAATTTCAGAGTCTCCCCCTTTTGGTCGACATAGGCACCCCACCTGGTTCCGATAAGGCAAGGAGTTTGAGGGAACGTCGCCAGGGAACGCACTTGTGCCTTCCTCATGCACCTCGGGAGGGTGGGCCACCGACTCGTTCAATGAACAAAATGAATGTTCACAAGACGTTCCAACAGAATGTACATGTTGATAATCCTCAGGTCAGCTTTGTCGAGCAGAGTGTTCATTTACATACATGCACATGAACCTGCCACGACAAGCCTTGTGGAAGCAACGGCTGGGCTCCGACATCGTGAGGTCTTAGCTCAGGCTGAAGCCCATGTTGAGGCCACCCACACGGCCAAGACGGAGGAATTCATGGAAGTGTTACGAGTTCGGGAGGGTATTGAAAGTCAGAGGGCCCGAGATGCAATTATGTTCAATGCACATGAAATAAACCATTTTGGATTTCAGTTCAGAGAGAATATCAAGCATGAGGCACAGGAACACGTCAGGTTCCGAGAGATTCAAACGAATGAGGAAATTCAAGCATACCAGAGAGTCATTGATGCCAATCACCGCCAATCATTGTCAAGTAAAGGGCGAGAGATAGTGGACTTGAAAAGGTGGGCAGGGGAGGAGAGACGAGTGCAGAATGATCGTATTGCACAACTTGAACACATGGTTCAGTTTCAAACGCAACACAATCTCAAACGGCAAGGTATGATCGACCCCCAGCTTGCTCAGGCATGTCCGCCGCCGATTGTGGAGACTGCTACAGCTACGTTACCTGCACAGACTTTGCGTCTTCAACCTTTGCATCTCAGGCAGATTATGTGGCTCCCACCTCAAAGGCAGCCTGCTGCACCGCCGCTGACAAGCCATCAGATGCAGTGCTGGATGAAGGGAACGATGAGGTTGAGATTACTTATCTTGATCCAAGATTTTCCACAGGACCAGTCAATATCAAGAGGGAACCAAGCACTGCGGAGTCATCAGAATCAAGACGTCCTCCGGGAGGAGTGGCCGCCCCTGTTTTCAGATCCAATGATGCAAGGGCAAATACACGGGACGCTTCTTCTGCTCCAACGCAGCAATACTCACCGACTGACCTAGGTTTTGGATTTTCTGGAGACGGTTATGAACCTGGAGATGAAGGTGATGACCATGGGGACGATGAGAAACCTGGCGATGGGAGCGACGGCAATGGCGGGGGTAGGGGTGATCCACGTAATCCACCAAACAACCCGATTGGGGAAAGGATAAGACGAACCCCAAAGAAAAGAAGGGCAAAAAGCCCAAAGGGGGTTCCGGTCTTCCGGATGGGGGTGACGATCGAGATGTTCCGGACTCTGAAGATCAGACGTAGGATGGTCAGGTATCTTGGTGAATCCTTTGAATCAAAGTCGGATGAGAAACCCCAAGCCAAGGAAGCCGATACAATCAAGATCCCAGCTTTGCCTTTGGCAGAAAGCTATCGCAACTGGAGAATCAAGACTCGTGAGGCTGTGGTAGCCGCATCAACTGACCCGGACAATGCATTCAAGTGGGTAAGTGAATCTTGGAAAGAGGAACGCACCCCTGAAGCGCTCCGGAAGGTTGCGCCGTTCGCGACACGATATGCAAAGCTACTTCTGCCCTTACCGACATCATCACAGGTGACGATCACTTTAGTACCAATATCAGACATGGGGCTACGTACGCTCTCCAACATTTGTTCAGCGTGCAGTTGCGTGGGGAAAACCTGAAGGCCTTTATTTCCAATTGGGGCCAAGTATTGACCGGTATTGTCCAAGCTCCTGATGAAACAAGCAAGTCAAGAATTATAAGGCAGGCTATCCAACATGACATGAATGAATATCACAGAGCCGATGAGGGAACCGAAAAGAGAACATACAGCTTCCTTGTTTCAGCCGTCAGGCGCCACCTTGACCGAAAGAGACTTGAAGCAAATCGAGATCGAGTAGCCAAAGGTCTTTCAGGTGCTGGTCGTCCCTCCACTCCCGCAGTCGAGGGCAAGACGGGCTTTATCCCAAAGGGGTACTGTGCGGCTTGGAATAGGGGAGGATGTACGAAGGACAGCTGCACTTATAAGCATGAAACCCCAAAAGCCCAGAAACAAGAACCCTAAACCCAGCAAGGCGCGGGGTCGCTCCACTGATCGTTCGAGATCACCCAAGCCAAAGGGGAAAGGCAAACGAGTTTGTAAATTTTGGAAACAAGGCCGGTGTGACCGCGGGGACGAGTGTAATTACCTTCATGAAGGATCTGCTGGCAAACCTCGACAGGCCACTCCTGCCAGATCGGCAAGCAGTGACTTTAAGGAAAAAGAAATCGGGCAAACGCCCGACAAGGAAGGGTTCAAGAGCCCAGGCCGCTCCAAGAGTCGCTGAAATCCAAAGGATCGGCTGCCAGCTCTTCGAAGACTTCACCTGCCGCAGTTTGTTTGGTTGCAGCCATGCTTGCATCCGTGTCTCAGGCAATGGCATCCCTGAGCCAAGAGTCTTTTTGTCCATTGGTCCGTTTTGATGATCATCCCGGCGTGACTCGATTTAAAGCCCGAGGGAACTTGACCCCACTTGGAAACAATACTACCGCTGGTAAGGTAACCTTCCCGTGGGGACATCCGTTTGATTTCGACGCAACAGCCGCCAATGATGCTGCTTTGGTTGGCGCCATGTTGGCTGGGCCGGTTTCCAACCGTCTTCAAGGTTTGAATTGTAAATCATTGATTTTGGCTAAGATGAGTGTATCCCTAAGGGAATCACTGCCCCTCCGGCTGAATGTAAAGATGACCTGAAGGGAGCAATTAATCTCCATTTGACTGGATCGCAGACACAGGCAGTGCACAGGATTGGTCAATGACAGTGAGTTGCCCGACGATTATGGGTATTATTATTCAGGCAGCCCCACCAGAATGATTACATGATTACATGATTACCGCAAATGGCGAGAGTTCAAAGTTGGGGAAACAAGGGAAACAATTGATCCCTATCTTGTGAAGAGTTCGCCTCCTGTGATTTCAATTGGGATGAGATGTGTCGATGATGGTTACCAAAAGGTGAAACACACTATATATCCCTATATGATCAAACCAAATGGGGAAAGAATTGAACTAGTTGTCCGAGATTGTTTACCTTATCTTGCAAACAATTCAAAGATGATCACCACTCCTTCCACTCAGCAGCGGCCTAGCATCACCGTGCCGGCATCAGCTGAAGCTCAACAATCTCCGGAAAACAATGGTGAAATTGAAGTTGTTGGAGATGAACCCATCGATTTTCCAGAGCCCCAGCCACTGTTGACTGAGGCGGTTGAGGAGCCTGATGCCGACGAAGGTTGAGCCGCCAGATGAACTAAAGGTAGTAGCAGTAGTGTCCATGACGATCAGCATGAGTTTAAACGATCACTTGGGGAGAAAGCGTTGAAGGAAGAGGCTAAGTCCATCCGACACATGCCCACTCATGTTCCCAAAAATCCCTTTTGCGATGTTTGTCAACGGGCCAAGATGTTCAAGCCACCTTCAAAGACTGTTGGCGGATCTACACAGGTTGAAGCTCAGAGGTTTGGGGATCACATCGCTGCTGATTTCATCGTGGCCCGAGATGAGGAAGAAGTGGGAATCGATGATGAGCGAAGTGCACTGGTTGTGAAAGACGTGGCCACTGGTTTTTATGTACGTTTACCCCAATGCAAGACGAACTACCAATGCTGCAGTTCTTGCCATGAAACATTTTGTTGGACATACTGAGGAGATTGGAGCCTTCGACAGTGACAATGCACCTGAATTAATTTCAGCAATGAAGGTTCTTCAATGTAGACATGTGCTGAGTAGAGACTACATTTCCAAATCCAACGCCAAAGCCGAAAGAGCAGTTAGGTCCGTGCTTGAAGGAACTCGTGTCAACTTGCTCCAAGCACGTTTGAATCATTGGCATTGGCCACATGCTGCCCGGCATTGGTGTTTCATGCAGACTGTTTGGCGAACCATTGCCATGGGAGTTGAGTCTGAGGCTTGGTTCGAAGTTTGAAGGTCCATTGATTCCTTTTGGTTGCCTTGTGGACTATTGGAACGGACCCAGAAAGAAGAACAAAGACGGACTTCGTTTTGATCCAACATCAAGCCCTGGCTTATTCTTAGGCTATGCCGTTCACCCAGAATTCAGTTGGAGAAAAAATCATGTTTGTACCGATCAAGGATCTCATAGAGAATGAAGCCAATGAAGCCATTGAGAATGAAGGTTCTCAAAGTTGTCAAGCCCGATCAAATTCAATATCCGCTTCAAGGCAGATCAACCTCCGGCAAGGACGACCCAGGACTGAACGAAGCTCTGGGGACCATGGGCCGACATTGGAAGATCAAGATGCAAAACCAGGTGAAGAATCTGATCAAGTGGATGGTAACAGGGATAGTTTTCAACAGCAACTGATGAATCATGGTTGGCCTTCATGAGACATATCAAAAACCGAGAAGGGTGGTATGGGCACGCTGGATGTCATGTGAATGTGAAGAGGGATTCTGAATCCTATGTCCATCCACTTGACAAAAATTCAAGGGAAGATTCCCTATCGGACTACATGTCACCGAACGGGTGATTCATGGCTTATACTTGACAAAATTTCATCCTATGGCCACGATACGAAGGAATGGAGTGAAGCTGTTGCCACTTGCGAGGTGGTGTTTACGATCTTCTCGAAAGACATCCTCGACCTTCGGGAGAGAGTCGAAGAGGAGGTCAAACTCGATGAGGACGTTCCCGGCGATGACCCGTCCGATAAGGAGATGATTGATGTGACCAACCCTTCAGCATGTTTAGTGGAAAAGATCAGGAAAGATGACCCTCAATACTGCAGTGCTGATGGTTTCAAAACAAGAAGGTACAAGGGACCAAGTAAACCAATGGACATTCCTTCTTTTGTTTGGCAGTCATTGTCCGTAAAAGCCAGAAGAGAAGCAATTAGAGAAAAACAGATGAAACTTGCAAGAAGTGGAGCTGAAAAGAAGAAAGCTGCAAGACGCCGAGAAAGAACTTGAGAAACTTGAGAAGGAGTAAAAAGGGCGTGGCAAGCATCATCAATCAACTTCATCATGCGTATCATCAAGAGGATGAAGATGTTCCAGTCATGCGAACATGCAGCTATTCCCAGGAAAGGCTCCGGGTGAAATGCGCCAGGGTTAGCACAATGAGTGGGGAGAAGATAATCAATACTCTTGTGGCCCGGCCAGTCAACAAGAAAGAGATTCGTACAAACCTAAAGCTCAGGAGTCCCTTGATGTAGAATGGAACAAGCTAGTCAAAAAGACTGCCTGGTTGTATGACACCGTCCAAGAATGGAGCTCAGTTTCCGATGGTGCCAAGAAGAAGGGTAGGAAGGTGCATGTTGGAAAGGCGTTTGAGACTTGTGTTGAGAAAGAAAGCGAATTGCCACTAGCACATAAGTTCAGGAAATTCAGAGGTAGAACCGTGTTCCAGGGTAACAATGTACGTGATGAGAACGCAGATCCTTATTTTCAGACTTAGGTTTGACCCCTGCCACCATGGACGCAGGAAATCCGTGGACGCTTATGGTTCTCAGCCTGGCCATATCATTCAACAAAATGATGGAGTGCAGGCATACATTCAGGCACGGATCCAGGATTGACATGGATGTTCCCACTGACATCGGTTGATACCTTGGATGTGACCATGTTCAGGAGCTTCAAGTGAAACTTTCAGTACATGATCACCCGTTTGCTCATTTGTTCGACAAGTCCTTGCCAGACCCCGCCGCCAAGGAGGCCGCAGCTGCACAGAGGACTCAAGACTTTTGGGAAGTTGACGCGCCGAAGGGAGTTTACATTAGACATCACTGTCAACCAAGGAAGGGATATTATGTTCCAGATGAAGAGATAATCAGCCAATGTGACTTGAGTAATGAAAGGTTCACTGACATTGTGCAAAGCTCGTCGGAAGACGTGGCCACATCGGAATGGGACACTTTCCTCGATGATGCGTTGGGCTACAAGGTGGCGCCCCCTAGTTATAATTTTTTTAATCCCCATTAACTATATACATATCTCACCTATAAACCATAGTTTTTGGAGTTATGAGCAAACTTAGCTATCTTGGGGGCACCACCTTGTATGCACAAGGGAAAAGGATACCTGCAATGTGGGTAGGTGCCACATACTTATTCACCAAGTCATGCAACGATCCCAAGAATGCACCTGCAACAATTAAAAGAGACAAGGACTCCGCAAAGAAGAAAGCTAGAGGCTCAAGGAGAGGATCTCTAGACCCGAACCGAATGGTGTACTTGCTCCAATTGCAGCATGGATCCTCATGAAAATCCTCTTTGCCGCCCGAATGGCGAGATATGATTTGTTGAGGGCTGCGTCGTCTTATTTGTTACATCCTTTCAGCGTTGAACTACAAGCTCAAAGCCTTTGCGGGGGACAAAATTACTGAATGCGGTTTGTGGCGCTTCGCCGATGCAGATGATGCCGGAGAGTACGACAATAAAAGTACCACCGGATGTTTCTTAGTGTTCATGGGTCCCAGCACTTACTTTCCGCCCACCGCCTTTTCAAAGAAGCAAGCGTCCGTGTCCGTATCCAGTACGGAAGCTGATGTAGTAGTTGCTGCAAATATCTCCCTCCACGCCGTAGGTTTACCTTCATCCGGTTTGGCCTACCTGCAGAATGCGGGGCGGAATCAAGCATTCCGGGAGGTTTGCCAAATGAAAGTATGAAGACACAACCTGAAAGAGATGGTGAGTATTGGGAGTTTACAAGGGATAGAAGGCGTTTAGTCCGAGTTCACCCCAACAAAAGACCCCACTTATTCCAACCTGAGGAGTCCAAGACAATCCCAATTCCTATCAAACGCATTGGGTACTCCAGAACAACCATTTTCATTTCATCAGGAATGATGGACTTTATCCAGGATAACTGGAAGAAGCGGGGTCAGAGACCGGTGGACAAGGAATGGAGAGAGAAGAGGTTCTTCTGGTGTTTGGGCCGTACGACACTGATTATGAAGTTGAGGCATCAGAAGTTTTCCAGAAGCGCCTGCAGATTTTTAATTTGTAGGGCAAGAGAAGATGGGTGATTACATGGTGTCATTATTCCCGCCCCCAAGCATCTTTCGTCGAAGACAACCAAGCTACCATTAGAATCTTGGAGAGTGGGAAGTCCCCGACGTTCAGACATACTGACAAAATTCAGCGTATTAGTTTGCCATGACTATCGGCTATCGGAACAGTACAAGAGGGATGGTATGATTTGTGACTTACGGACCATCCAAGATGCAGGTTGCCGACGTTCTCACAAAGCCTTTACACATGCTGAGAAGTGGAGATTTGCATTGACCCTCATGTCTCATGTAGCGTCACAGGGCAGAACCAGCCAATCCAAGAAGCCCCAGCCTGCGTCCCTGGTGAGCCACGGCCAAAGGCTCTAGCAGAAGCTCCGGGGAACCAGTTGCCGGTCCGAACCCTCAATCGACTGCTGATAGAGATTTGCTGCAACCTAATTTCTGTATAAGTTGAGTGATGTGTCGAGGGATTTCGCTGCCGGATGTAGGGTATAGTCTAACTCACCAAGAAACACAGTCTTTTGGATGGTGAGCAGTGAGCATCATCAATATGATGTTGCTGCCTGTCGGTGATGTCATCGAATCCTTGGTCGGACATGACGAGAACCATACACACAAGACATACCAGGATTTTGTCAATGTGGTAAGTGACATCCCTGCTGCCCTGTTTGGTTCTGTGGCATGTCCGCCGGAAGGCGAAGCCGATCTGATTATCGTTGGTGACTCCTCTTTCGCATTGCGGGCCAGCCATGACAACACCTCCACGTGCTCGAGGCTTTCTTTCGGTGAGCTCTTGCAATCCGAGGTGTACGCCCTGAAACAGATCCGTGCTGTCTACTCAGGACTGAAGTGACAGTGGGAAAAGGGCTGGCGGCGATTATCCACCAAGTTCAGGAACTCATTGACAAAGTTGAGAGGGAGAACCGCCTTCAAGATAGAAAGACACTGCCAATTCTGGTTATGATTGGATAGGCTGGCAATGACGTTCATGGAGATTTCGGATATCAAGGTTGTACCTGGATCCATTCTTCTTCAATGACTCGTTCTGATGCCGACGGGAAGGTTGCGGCCGATTATGTTGACAAGCAGTATCAGAATGTGCTTCGCTCTCTTGATGGTTTGGTGGAGTTTGTCAAGAGACCCCAAAATAATGTCTGTTCAAGTCATTGGGAACGGTGACCATTCAAACTATTCGTTGCCGCCTTCCTACAACAAATAAATGGGCAAACACTTCAATTGGCTGGCTGAACGGGGAACCCAGGGGATTTCATCACATCGCTGCTGGCCACAGGAGGCAAGCATGGCAACTACCATCTGCACGACCACCAATACAATCGAAAATTGGTGTGCAGGTTTTCTTGCGAGGTGCGATCACGTTCCATTTCAAATACCTGGAGATCAAGGCCCAGAAGGACGAGTTGCGGTACTATGTGGAGAGTTTCATCAAGAACGCCTATGACCGCCGGGAGGCCGTCCGTTTGTTTCCTACCATCATCCAATTTTGATTGGCCCTTTCCAGAACCCAGGAAGTGATGTGCGCGCTCACGCCAGAAGAAAAAACGGCTCGAGGAGATTCTCATGTGGGTGCACGCTGGAATTCTGGAAGCTCAGCAAGAACCCGCTCGGCAGGTCGCCCGACATCCTTCTTTCACAGAGAAGGACGTGTCGGCCATCATGCTTGTTGACCCTCAAGGAGATGATGCTGAAACAGAGGAGCAAAAAGCCAGGCTCTATCTCCAGAAAACCTCAACCAAGCTGTCCTTGATGGCTTCTCAATGACACCTGACGTGTCATGCACACTTGAACGGGACATCGAAAGCACAGTGGCCGATGTTGAAGTGGTTCCGGACCCCGATGATTGAGATGTCATTGAAGACGGTGCGGTGGTTGTCACTCCCTATGACGAGCAGGTCAAGGAGGACGTGATTTTTGAGGAATGTGCGAAGGAAGTGGAGGACCTCAACAAGATCACTGTCCTCACTTCGGATCTCCCCACGCCCTCGAGAACGACGGTTATTGGTCTTCGTACAGATTTTGTATCCGATGGCCTTTTCTGATAGTTTCCATTCCCCTGGCAATTTAATGGAGTGGTCAAGCTCCCATGCCATGGCGGAAGCCTTGCCTTCTGTGCAGTGATCTTTGTCCGGTGCCCCGGATTGAAAAGCAATCGCGGCCTTTTGCCTCAGGCATTTGAGCCGAGACCAACAGACATTAGGTCCATTAGGTAGTTTGAATTTGACAGTGATGTTTGCTCCGGCCCAGGTCACTTTAGCCGGAGTTCCTCATCTTCCGTCCTCCGCGCAACTGCGGGCGGCGGGGGGTGTTGTTTGTACATATCACTGTACATGTTCAATCATATTCATACATATATTTTCACACTACCTATAGCATGGCTCAAAACAAGCGTGAAACTTCCTGTGCTATCGTGGTTGATACGCCTGTAAAACATTCATACACTACCCATTGCATGGCTCAGGCGTCGCTTCCTGTGTTATCGTGGTTGGTACGCCTGTAAAACAGGTTCTCGGCCGTATCGCAGAATCATCGATTGCCCAAAATTTGGGGGCTCAATGTCTGAACTTGCCAGCCTCTCACGGGCGCCTGACGCAAGGGCTTGGTGGCTCACACCCGTGGGCCGTGAGCGTAGTCGCTCCGTTTGCCTTGCGACATGCTTCAGGTGAATCTGGGTTGCCATGGGCCGTCATGGGCCACAACCGGCCGAGTAGGTCACAGTGGAGGCTGTACTTCTGTTGCCGCGGGACACATTGTCATTCAGAATTTGCTTGCGACATGGTAGCGAGGTGGATGTAAGAGCCGCCGTTTGTTGCTGTGGGCATGGGTTCTTTCCCGGGTTTCTTACCATGCAATGACAGCAGTTGCTCCAATGGCCAGCCGTGCAAACTGCCATCAAAGGCGGGGGGTGTTGCTGCTAGGTATGTGTCCTTTTCTTGCTGTTTGCATGCCGGCTGCCCGTAGGGCCGGTGCGTCCAGTGTGTGTCTGCTGCTGCATTCCTAGCAGCAGTGGGCCCATGTTTGGCGGTTGAAGCTGGCTAAATTGCCTAAACTATATAATCATTAAGATCAGCAGCTTCACTTTGCAACCTGAAACATCTGAAACTGGTGACAGGGTCCAGTCATTGAAGAGATCATGGATGAAGACCCTGAAGCACCCTGTGCAGTGGTGCCTTGCCAAGATATGCCAAACCATCCAAACAGTTTTGTTCCATGGGGTTCATTCCCCTAAGGCAAATGGTGCCTCTTCATCTTCGGCCCCATCTTCGGCTGCTCCTGCAATGCAAGGCCAGGAACACGGGTAAACAATTCACACGCACACACTCACAGACAGACAGACAGACAGACAGACAGACAGACAGACAGACAGACAGACAGACAGACAGACAGACAGACAGATAGATAGATAGATAGATAGAGATAGATAGATAGATAGAATTAGATAGATAGATAGATAGATAGATAGATACATAGATAGATAGGTAGATAGATAGATAGGATTAGATTAGATTAGATTAGATTAGATAGATATATTCCGTATAAGCATGTTAGTATACACGTATGTATATATATATTTATCTCTCTCTCTCTCTATATATATAACTGATTATTGGTGCAGAATGCTGCAGATTTGACAAATTTGGACTTCATGTGGCTTGGCCATGTCTTTAAAGCTGGAACTGGTTCTTTCTCCGATCAGGAGTGGCGGAACTACGCTGCCTCACTGCAGCAGATGCGGAGGAGGTGAGGGAGTTCAGTCCAGCTGTGGCCTCCTCTGGAACTGTGGAGGGTCATGATGACTTTGACTGCGTTGATTTCAAGCGGATGTCTCGCTGCATGCTTTGAACGGCTTGCAAGATTTTGTCACCGCTGCCGCGTCTGAGCGAAGGGTTTTCCAAAAAAACAAGGTGGGCCAGAGAGCCCAAAAGCAAGACGGCACATAGCACACCTTTGTTTAAAACAAATATACGTAATTTTGCACTGGTGTGCGCAGCTGTGCTCTGCACGAAATCGACGCAAGATCTTTATTGATATTTCGTGAACACTGATGGTATCGAGGGCCACAATTCATCACAGCATGCTGCGTCAGCTGCGTCTACATTCTTTCAGTCGCTATTTCTGCTAATGTAACTCTATCCAATTCCGCCAAACCATACGCGTCTCCGATGCTTGGGTTCTCGTTTAGCTTGCTTCGCCGCAAGGGTCAGAGGACGAAGCGCGGACAGAACACCGCGCGAATGAAAAAACTTCCAGCCACGAACTTTGTAACTTTGCCCCATGCACGTCCCATCGCCCAGCGTTTGGAAACCATTTGACAAGTCTTGGGCGCACAGTTTTTCGAGGAAATCGCATTGGTGGAATTTGTCCTGAAAAACCCGTGCCAGCAGCTCTGCATTTTCAGTGCAGTGTCGCTCCCTCACAAAGGATCTCGTCCCAAGCTATTTCCAAAGTTTCCTGTCCGTCCACGCTGCATGCTCGCTCGCTCCCAGCAAATCTCCCCCAAAGCTATTTGCACGGTTTCCTGTCCTTCCGCGCTGCATGCTCGCTCCTTCCAGCCAAGCTCCCCCCAAGCTATTTCCAACAGTTTCCTCCCAACGGAGCTCTGCCCGTCCAATTGTAGAGAAATTCATTACCGCTTGGCCAGAGCAATCATGCACTTGAACTACATTGCAGGGTTCTTGCCATTTTTTGAACCGACAGTGGACTGGGACGATGCCGACACGCATCGCAGGTCTCAACCTTATCCTTTCCCAGTGACACACAATACCCATTCTGGCCGCAATCTTCATGCTTTTGTCCCTTTGCCATCGTCACCGGCACATCCAACTCTTGTGTCACATGGGGGTCTTCCATCACACATGATTGTGAACCCCGCGCTTCATTTTCGTCCAGCCTCATCTTGGCCCCAGACAGTAGTCATCCCACTAATGCTGTCCGTTCGAGATCCAGCCGAGGGGAACCATCCAATCCAGTGCACTTACCACTCCGTTCTACTACAATCAGTGCACCAATTGATCTGGGCTCAGAGAACCTCCCACCGAACCCAGAACCTCGACCCAAGAAGAAGCAACGAATTCATGTCGCAGTCCCTGGATTACGACCATGGCCTGACATCGCTGACAACGAGCTGATCAGCTACAAGAGGGACTCTATATCCCGCCCATCATGGAAGATGTGAAAACAGAAGCATGAATGAGCCTGACGATTCATCCATCCAGTTGGTCACATCATGACACCGCATGGAACCGCTTCCCCCCAACATGGTGGCTCAAACTGACATGACACGCAGCACGGCAAAAGGCAGCATTTGCACGCATTTTGTTCCACTGTTTTGGCTGCTAGTTTCATACTGGCAGCGGAGCATTGACTCCGGGGAATTGCCTTTGGGTATAGCCCTCGAATTTTGGTTTTGGTTGGTTGCAGCTACACCTTCATACACCCCGCCGGCACCCGAAGCAATGGCGGTGCTGGAAGCCTGAAGTGGCGCAACTTCAGTCGACTGAGGGCAAGGCTGGCGTGCCGCGCTTCGATGAAGGCACAGCCAGACTGTCCGAGTACGCCTTTCGCGTACGGATGGCCAAGCTCGAGAGAAATCCATGGGAGAGGACGAGGTGAAGAAGTTAGGCCCCTTAGGTCTGCGATTGGTGAACGGACTTCGTGGACCGGCGTTGCAGGTGGCCAGAACGCTCCCTGTGGATGAGCTGGCGAATGACAAGGGCCGAAGTCCCTCAACAAGGCCCTGGCTCCACGCAGCAAGCAGGAAGCTCGAGAACTATACCAAGCTGGAGCCCAACAAGGAGGAATCCTCAGCAGGGCAACGTGGTGAATCGGTTGCCAGCTATGTTCTACGCCGAGGGGCATGGTATGGCATGATGACCGACCTTGATCCCGATCTCAAACTCCCAGAAGGTATCCTCGCAGAGCAGCTCCTGATGAACGCATCCATCAGCGAGGACCACAAGCTCTTGGTGAGGACGGCAATCAAGGGAGAGATGACCTGGGACCTTGTCTGCGAGGAGTTGGTTGCGCAGCACAGCAAGCTGCATGAACGCGAGCCCAAAGGAGGTGGATTCAGCGGTGGCAAGAGCTTCAAGCCATCAGCGTTCAAAGGACATGGAAAAGGTGGATACCGAGAAAAAAGCAAAGGATGGAAATCCTACTACGCCAATGACGAGCCGGACATGCAGGATCGATGGGAGTCGGATTCGCAGTCCCTTGGTGGGTATGAGGATGTGATTGACGACGCGACTGCGTACCACAGGGACTCTGCCGAGATCTATGAGGATGAATATGACCCGGTCCTTGCAGCCTTCCTATGGTGGATGAGGGCTTGGATGAGAATGACATCGAGCCTGCGGAGCATGCGGCGGAGATCTTGCAGGCCGAATCAGAGGTCTACTATGCAAGGATGAAAGCCCAGGAGACCGGACACTATGGCTTCTGGGGACAACATGGACAAGGACGCCATTTTCAGGTTCACGGCAGCTTGAGCCTGGAGGAAAAGAAGCAGAGGATTCAGGCGCTGAAGGCCAAGTCGTCATGCAGGCGCTGTGGCCAAGTTGGACACTGGAGCGACGATGCAGTTTGTCCCAAGGGCTCCAAGAAGGGCCAGGGCAAGGGATCTTCATCGACTACGAGTACGGCATCAACCAAAGGTGGAAAATCATCCAAGAGCAAGCCATCTGAAAAGCAGAGGACGGTCTACTTTGCCATCAATGAGTACCAGGAGTCGCCGAACGTCGACCTCCACGGCTACATGGTCCTGGACGCCCATGGCAAGACCGCTGACGAGCTCTTGGACGAGATGATTGCCCAGGCCCAAGCCAATCAGGCGCAGCGAGCCAGCAGTATGGTGGCCAACTCTGCTCACCTCCCTCGAGTCCCTACATGCAGCTCTTGTTCAAGCTGGAGCCGCACCTGAGCCTGAGATTTGGGGTCCGACTCCAGAACGCCTTCGCTACCTCGACCTCTACCTGGAGATGGTGAATGACCCCACGGATCAAGAATGGCAAGACGCCAATGCAGAACGATGGAGTGAATTCATCCCTGGGCATCCGCTGTTCACCCAGAATGACATGGACAACCTCATGCGGTGGAAGCGCAAGGCTCAATTGGGCTTGCCAGCACTTCCAGAAGCCCGCATGCAGCCGATCCCAGAGGATGAGATGGACAGAGATCTATTTGGATCCACCGACCTGACGGAGGAGCAGCTTCGACAACGATTTGGAATTGATCCTGGCCAGACACCCGGCAGTTTTCCATCGCCGACGCCCAGCACAGCTCTACACGGACTGCCGTTCGTTGGAGGAGTATGTCAACCAGAGCGGCCTGCATTCTGTGAGCGACAAACGCCTCGCCATTGACCTCACTGGCATACGCCAACAGATTTGGCGACGACAGCGAGGAGACTGGAGATCCATTGATCACGGATCGACTGCCAGTGGATGGAACGACGCGACTCCACTGGATTTGCACAGAGAAGATGGCGGCCGATTGCCTTACAAAGGCTATGAAGGCCGGAACATTGGAAGGTGTCATGAATGGCGGCTGGATGGATTTCACGCCAGAAAAAGAAAAGGAATGTGAAAACAGAAGCATGAATGAGCCTGACGATTCATCCATCCAGTTGGTCACATCATGACACCGCATGGAACCGCTTCCCCCCAACATGGTGGTTCAAGCTGACATGACACGCAGCAAAAGGCAGCATTTGCACGCGTTTTGTTCCACTGTTTTGGCTGCTAGTTTCATAGAAGACGATCGGCCTCCGTCTAAAACGGACTCCTGACTCTCGTATAGCCCGTTGGATTTGGTTGAAGAATACTCGACCTGATTTGAATTCTCGCACTGAACCCGAGAATGAAGACTAAATAAAGTGTCTGAACGTGATTTTGTTCCTCTTCGCTGGATAAAAAACAATTTTTCTAGCCTTTTTGTGGGCAACTTGTTTTGTTTTTTTTCTAGTTGATGGCTGATGTGTGACTTATTCTGGTTATCTCTCCCCTCATCAATACACGGCTCAACTAGCTACAACCATTCCTTCACCATGTCTCGCTCTCGTTCTCGTTCTCGTAGTCATGCTCCTCGTGATGATGGCCCTGCCCTACGTCCGATTGCAGACAATAGATGGGGCCGGGCCGGACCGAACCCAGACCATCCCCATGAACCGAGCCGGAATTTGGTGTGGAACAGCACACCGGCTCTTCGTCATATCCGTTGGGCACTCATCCTGGTAGATCTCCAACAAGTTCGTCAAGTCATGGAAGAACAAGTTTCGGATGCTATGACAGTCACACGAATCCTACCCGATTTCCAGGATTCCGAAGAGCTGGCCATGTTCACCTACTCGACTTCTCAGCCCTGTCCATCTCCAAGCGACCACTGCCGGAGCATTACTCTCTGGCATTAGTCAATACATCTTTCACACATGGGGCGTCAACATTGACCCTGATTATCTTGATCTTCGATGGACCGATGCTACAGGAGACGTCTTTGCTCTACGCAGCTATCTCACAGTCAGTCGCCTCCTACAAGAAAATCACCGAAATTGGACCTGGGCACAAGATGTTGGAATCTTGAGTTCTCCAACAACTTTCACCAGCCCGAACCAGCCGTACATCATGCGTATGTCATGTCACAAGGCCTTGCCACCAAATTACTTTCCGTGATCGCTTCTGGGAAAAACAGACCTGTCTTGCTGCTGCTGCGCTGGTACGATGACTTGTCCGTCACTTATGTGCCATGTTTCAGACTTTTGCTCCTTTTGCATTCCTTTTCATTGTGCCACTGTAATTGTCTCTGTAATTTTGAGTTCTCAATGTGACAAAGCGTGACTCATCTGCGGCCGACCTGGCTTCCCCGCGCTTCCTCCGAATGGATTCCTTGACGACCCCTACGCAACTTCGCATCAGCGACCTTCTCCAGGCGCTTCCTCATCCGCCCTAGCAGCTCCTCTTCCAGGACCTTCCATAGCGACCACTGGTCCGACAAACCCTGGTTATGGATACTCTACCCCAGTGCAGCCAACTCCAATGCCTATCGGTGACAACCCGTGGACACAACCCATCCACAAAACCCATCCATGCGGACTCTCAACTGCGCCAACGGGTGGTGCATACCCAGTTGTTCAAATTGATCGAACTGGATGATGGAACCTGGAGCACTTCTTCTATGGAATCGTGGGTCATGTGAAAGACAAGTGGGGCCACTCCATCTACGGATGGAGGGAAGCCTCCAGATTTGCCAACTATTCGCGCCGCCATTTCGGGGTCCAAGAGGTGCCTTATGAATATCATCAGACCGAGCCGCATCAGGAACTGGGAACTACCAACAACCCTGACAACCCAGATGATGATGCAGCAGGTGACACCTCGACCATGGGAAATACCATTGGTACCCTTGCAGATCAGCCAGTTGGCACACATCCTTTACGATGTGTTGATAACCAAATTTGAACATTTCGACTGCAATTTGATGTCACTTTGCACCTGTATGGTTTTCGCAATCTGTCAAGTTGGGAGCGATATGGCCTTGTTGAAAGGGAAGGGTCAGCTTCCATTTCACTCTAATTTGCACTGGCTATGGCGATGGTAACTTCCCACTGTTTTTCGGGTCCTTTCAGTGACCTACTCCTGTCAGGTTTAAGGAATTGTTTTTGCAAGTAAGATGCGCTCCACAACAAAATTCGCAATGAAAGTTCTGAACAAGTGTGTAGGCCACCGTTTGTTTGAAATATGTGTAAAAAGCAACCGGTGTGTATGTGTATGTGTATGTGTATGTGTATGTGTATGCGTCTGCGTGTGTGTGTGTGTGCGTGTCTTTATCTGTGTGTGTGACCGGTGTGTATAATTTTGTAAAATAACAGCGAAATGTGAACCCAGGTTTGTGTACGTGTTCATATGTGTATGTATGCAAGATTATGCAAGTGTATACATGTGTTCCCGTGTATACATGTGTTCCCGTGTATAGGTGTGTGTGTGTGTAGGTAGGTAGGTAGGTAGGTAGGTAGGTAGGTAGAGTGATGCTGTGATTCTGCGGCGTGGGATGTCGGTTTATCGTTCTGATAATCTCTTTCTTACACATTCATCATAAAAATCTACCAGTCAACTGGGTACTTATGTTCCTCCGTGTTTTCGGGCCATCCGTCGTCTAGTTTTAACCGATTAATGCATTTGACCGATGGTATTTGGAGGGATTTGGGGGGACTTTCTATGATCTATGGCTGTTTCAGGGAGGGTGGCAGGGTGCCTTTTAGCTCGCCACTTGCAGCTTGATTCAAAAGCTATTGCGCAGGCTTCGCAGGTGTGCTCTGGTGCCTCAGGGTCCCTCTTCGACTCTTCAGCTGACCTGCAGGTAGGTACCGGACAGGATGTTGGGGTTAGGTTAGCCCACTCAGCAGTCTGATCTCCCGGCACTATTTTGCATTTGGGTGGATTTCCATTGTATTATCATGCATGCTCTTGTCTGCTCGCTTCCTGCTTCGTCCCGCTTCCTTCAGGCACATTTGGAAGCGGCTGGCAAGGGTATTTGCTGGGCAGCAGGAGGCAGGTTAGGCGAGTCATGATTGAATTGAGCAGTCGTAGTGGGCAAAGCAAACACAAACATGGTGGACAGTGGCATTTGCATGAAGGTGAGCAGATTTGTGGTGTGGCATTGTGCGGCTCCGATGGGGTGCAACTCTCAGCGTTTCGAAAAAGCTGCAAATTTGACAGAGATCTGCCATGGCCGCACCCTTGCGATTAGTCTAGCGCATTGGGGTTCATTCACCCTTCGTTTGTCGGCTTCGGCTTCTGGATGCATAGGTGTTCGGCCACCTGCTGCAGATCTCGGTCACGCTTAAAACTTAGACATGCAGACTTCTGGTGGGTCACACAAGGTTTGCAGAGACATACTAATACTGGATTGCCACCACTTGCTTCCAGGGCACAAGGGAAAAGGAAGATAAAATGAGCCATCCCTTCCCTTTGTTTTCTTTGACTCATCTCACCTCTTTCTTGCAGACGCTTCCGCCTAAGCTGGAATGGGAACTGCGCTGTGTGTGGAACCCACCTTCATTCCTTTATCATTCCATGCTCTTCTTGAATTCATTTTGCGCCCGTCTCAGCGATTGATGCAACCAAAGGCCAGGAGAAGAGGTGCTGGTGAAAGATACCAAGAAGCGACTTATCGATCGCTGCCAACAGGTGCCGCAAGACATAAGCAGACATCTCCAGCCTTCAGCCTTTGCATTTCCGACATGAAACAACCAATGGGTGTCTACTGTTAGATATGGTGGATGATTGTCGGACATGTCTCTTTAAATGATGTCTTCAGACCCGTCAATGGGACTTACCATGGAATCTTTGACGTGGTTTAAATGCCTCCATACATTTTCGTCTTTCTTTGTAAATCCTTCAGGCCTGCAAGGAAAGAGGTTTGCGTGGCCTTCGGGCTTGATCCCTGAGAGCATTGCTTGTAGAAGTGCCAGAAGTGACAGGGTAACATGGTGATGTTCCCGGCCGCAAGCAGCAATCTAAGAAAGCCGGTGACGGCTTCAGCCCAAGGCCACTTCAGCCGGCAAGGACGATGAGGCTTTGTTTAAAGGTTTTGGCCAGGAGCCTAAGTGAATTACACACGCACACACACACACACTTGAACACAGACGCTTTTGTCTGTATATATATAAATATAAATATATATATATATATTTATATATGCAAAAACATATGTCGGTGTGTATGCACGTAAATGTGAGGTCAAGCTGTCACAAGTTGTGAGGATGGGATCAAAGCCTTGGGGTGCAAAATTCAAAGTTTGTGCATCGCATGTCCAGGTTGGACTTCCCACTTGGTGTGGAGCAGCCCCACGGACGCGGTGACCTTAAATTCTCCTTGCAATCCGTTTGTTGGCTTTCCCTGCCTCACCACTATACTACCCAACTCAGTGTGGAGCCTAGGACCGGCCCCACAAGAAGGGTCGCACCAACGGATCCTCTGCAGTTCGGATCTGACTTTAATCTTTAGAAACGCGGTGGTGGGAAAGGAAATCAACTTCCGTAGCCGTTGCCAAGGCTTCGTCGAGTTCAGGAGCTCCACCAATTGATCCAGAGCTTCGACGGGATGGCAAGGCTATCCACAGAGGGATGATTCTAAATTGCTACTGTGGGCCGAAGCTGTGCATGGCCTGCCTAAAACACAGAGCTCGGCCAGGACGTCAACTCCTTCTACCAAGCTTGGGACAAGGTGAACGTAGAAAAGGTCATCCCAGCAGCTGGATTTGATAGCAGCTATATATATATATATATAGCAGTAGTTTCTCAAATGCTTCCGCTTTTCTCCAAGCAGGCTTTGGTTGTTGAAGAAGGACTTGACCCTGCAGCCTTGGCCTTGGCTTCCGGGACGTAGCTGCAGCCAAAAAATTCTTTGCGAGAAAGTTTGCCCACAGTCCATAGACAATAGGTGCAGAAGATGCATACAATTGCACATGCATACCTACCCGCCTACCTGCCCATTTAAATATCTACCTAAATACCAACCAAACTAACTAGCTACCTACTTGCCCGTCTCAATACCTACCTTTTGCCTAAATACCTACACCTACACCTACACCTGCACCTAACTACCGGCCTCCCTGAATGCAGGCATGCGCACAGACATGTGACAATGTACATACAAACATACATACGTATGTCCGTATACGTACTTACTTGGTTACACGCATACATACATGCATACATACATAGATACTAAGATACATAGATACATACATAGCATAGCATAGCATCGCATAGCATAGCATAGCATACCATGACATTCCATGACATAGCATTACATACCAAGAACTTATATAACATGCACAACATACACATACATACATACATACATACATACACATACATACATACATACATACATACATACATACATACACACATACATACATACATACATACATACATACATACATACACACCGTGTGTTACACACATATCTACAGTACATACATACATTCAGACATACATGCATACTGCATACCTAAAAAATACATACATCCACACATACATGCTTAGGTAAACAACTCATACATACATGCATACATACATTCATAAAAACTTTCATAAAGACATTCGTAAAGACTCAAGACATTTATTCATTCATTCAGACAGGCAGACAGAGACATACAGGCATACAGGCATACAGGCACACAGACACACAGACATACAGACATACAGGCATACAGGCATACAGACAGACAGACGGACGGACGGACGGACGGACGGACAGACAGACAGACAGACAGACATACATACATTCACACTTTCATGCATACCTAAACAACACACACATTCACACATACATGCTAATTTAAATAATGCATACATACATGCGTATGTACACACATGCATACATACATGCATGCATGCATACTTACATGCATACATATGTACGTAAGTACATACATGCATGCATGCATGCATACATACATACTTACATACTTACATACTTCCATACTTACATACTTACATACTTACATACTTACATACTTACATACATACACATACACATACGCATACACATACACATACATGCATACATTACATTACATTACACTGCATTACATTTCATTGCATTTCATTGCATTGCATTGCGTTGCATTACATTACATTACATTACATACATACACGCATAAAAACATACATAAAAACATTCATTTATTCATTCACACATACCTACATACATACATACATACATGTATTTATAATCACATGCATGCATGCATAACATCACATCACATCACATCACGTGACGTCACATCACATCACATCGCAATAGATTATACAGATTAGATTACATTACATTACCCGCACGCCCACATACCTGCATACCTCCATGCCTACACACCTACGTACCAACATATGTGCATGCATATTCAAATGCTATATTGGGATATCTGTATATGTATATTTCTGCTGTGCATACACAGAGAAAGAGAAAAAGAACGCGCTGCCCTCACTGAGATTGTACCAGAGGACCAAAGGCCGTTGGTGCAATTCTCAGCACGTATAGAGCTGGATGAAATGGGAGGCTGACAAGATATGACAGGATATGACAGTGCCTAGGCCGACTTTGGTGACTTAGATCGACACCTCGATGCTGCAGCACCCAGCTGTTTCAGAACCACTATTTTTTACTGGAAGCGCTCTGCAGTGCATTTGGGTTCTCGATTCATCCGTGAAACTCGTTCCTAGCGGTTTATGTTTTTTCACCCAATTTTCTTCTGTTCAGAGATGGATTGCCTGTTTGAACATGTTTCACTATTTGTCCAACCTTGGCTCCGTATATGCTTCGGCCATAATCAGCCTGAGCTGCGTGATGGATTTGCTGTATCCGGCGATTCCTGACCACTTGTTTGCCTCTGGCCATTGAAAGATCATGCTGATTTGACCGGGCGTGAATCTTCAAATCCGCACAACCTTTTGACATTGTGGCCTCAAACCTGAGTGCGCTGAACTTTCCAGACCTGAGGTATCACGGAAGATCTGCAAGTTTTCTTGGGCAGCGGCCTTGGACTGCTTAAATCATATTAAATCATATTAAATCATGTTAAATAATGTTAAATCTATTAAGCACTTGCTGAATTTTTAGAAAGGAAAATCCAAAATTCATGGGTCCTTTCCGGACAAATGTGTCTGGGTGACCTGTACAAACTGCAGCCTTAAGAGCCGAGGATCAGAGTAGCACTGGGGTGAGCATCTACGTGCCTTTTGACGGGGCAGGGTCCTCAGAGGATTTCCTAATTTGCAGACAGTTTGATCAGTTTGACCTGCTGGAATGCAAACCTTGATAAGAGTTTGGAGCTGCATATTGTAGCATCTTGGTTTGCATATGGAGACCATCATGGAGACGCATGATCAACTTTTGGGCTCGAGCAAATGCATATGTTCTTCCGCAGTATCGGTAGACTTAGGGACTAGGCGCAGCTCTCGTGTCCAGGTGCAACAGATGCCGGGCATCGACTATTCCAAATTTGACAAGATAGAGGACTCAGATGACGAGCCACAGCTGGCGCCACAGCTGGCCAAGCCAGCTGCTCAGCCGACAGAGCCGCCAGAACCCATGAAGTTGCCAGAGGAACACTGCCGAGCGCTGGATGATGCTCCTAGCCTCAAGCTGCCCGATGGTGACTGGCTGACCTTTTATCAAACAAAGATGACTGCACCGCAGAGGATGCAGACCTTGGTGCACCTGTGGAACTCAGCAGGTCAGACCGAGCGAGTGGAGTTCTTGCGGCACCTCATCGATCTCATCAACAATCCGGCCATCACGAACAGAATAAAAGGTGGTCAGGAGGTTTTGAAGGACTTGGATGCGAACTACTACCATGGAGTCACCTTTCCAGAAGCATGGGTGAAGACGTTTGAGGGACTCCAAGTGGACGAAAAGAAGGTCACGTTCGAGAAGCTCTTCAAGTCGCTTGATCAGCAGGAGCGTGGTCTAGTCCTCGGAACTCTGATGTAGAAGCCAAGAGCACTCTTCTGCGTTGGCTGAATCCGGGACAATGCACATCCCAAATAAAAACGGCATCGCGCGAAGAAAAAATATTGATCTCATCAACAGGTAATTTTTTGAAATCATTTCAAGTTTATTTCATAGCCATCATGTGAAGCAGTTCATTTCATGCCAATCATGTGAAGAACGAGAGAAGTCTTGGGGTCTTGGATGTCTAGGTTGGGCGCCTTCCGGAGCAGGATGTGCAGGTGGAGTTCAGGCCGCAGTCCATCGCAGTCCTGTTCAGTTGTGAGAAGTCTCTGCAAGATGCTGTAGCCCAACTACCGGAAAGGGAAATTGGCTTCCTCCTCACCATCCAGAAAGATGGGAAAAAGCACTGGTGCGCTTGAAATCGCTGCTTGAACTCAATCCGATCATATAATGCCGTGGCTTCACTGTCTTGGCTAGATTGCCAGTTGGCCATTGGAAAGGTACAAAATACCAAACCTCTGCAATCCAATTGATGCGGGCGCTTCGCGCAAGAGTGTGAAGACTGATCAGGCAGGGTTGAGTTAAACACGTTTTCTATCTTTTTCTCACTTTCTTCCTCGCGGTTGTATGTATCTGCCTTCCGCGACAACTGCGGAAGCATGCTGCAATAGGTCGTGGTAAAGCTTCGGAAACAACGGGCTTCCAGCTCCTGCCTGAGGATATGGAATGCTTTGGCCGAATTCTTTGGAAGATTCCCCGCGTCTTTCATCTTCTTTACTGTAGATAAGAAGATTAAGAAGGAGAAAAGACGAATTTAGACTATAGACTATAGAATAATAATAACAATACTAATGATAATAATAATCATAAACTTGAAAAATATGGTGTAAATCATACCCATATTGTTCACTGTAAAGACCCCTTCTGAACAGGTTGTTATTACTTGTTTGGCTCAAGATGAAAACAGGCCGCAGCTGCTGCCCCTGTTGGTTCGAGGTTGTGTGGTTGTTTTAGTAACCCCCTTGTTGTTAATCAAGCTGGTTTTAGATGATTCAAGTGGTTATCAGCCGTATTGGCTTTGATTGTTGACTTTTTTGGGGAAATCTTTTCATTAGGGTTTGGGGTCCCTTTAAAACCCCGCGCCCATGAGTGACCGGTCTCGCACCCGACCGCGTCGTGGTATCAGGGGTGGAGGCTCTGTGCGTCGCAAGCGGTTGGCTTGGATGGGGTGCAGTGGGACAACATTCCTGTTGCTCATTCTGGTGGGCAGCAGTGTCCCCTGTATTCGCCTGCACCTTGGGAGCCGGAGAGCAGTGACGATGAGCTTGATCAAATTGAGTATACGCAGGATCCTTTGATTTACTCATCAAGGCCTCTTTCTCAGTCACTCGCTTGGTCCCAAGACCTAAGGGTGTTGCAAAGTCATCTTCATCCTCATCCAGGCCATCTCGTGCAGCTTCGTCGGGTACTCCTGCAAAGGCATCTCAGGTCAGAATCTCTATTCAGAGCAGCTCCGAAGGGTGAAGCAGCATCTTCTTCGAAGGGGTCAGCAACTCCGAAGTCCACTGCGGCGTCATCCTCTAAGGGTTCAGTTTTTGTTGAACCGGCTGCGAAATCATTTTCGAAAGGCTCTGCACGGCCGAAATTTCCGGAAAAAGGTTCTTCTTCAAAGGGCTCTGCGAAGTCGAAGTCTGCTGAAGGGAGCTCATCTTCGAAGGGATCTGCATATCCCAGGTGTATTGATACGTCGTATCTTCAGGGCGTGAAGTACGTGCTGTTAGTTTGACGATCACAACAACTTGGTGGAGCAGCAGCTTTCTTCGATTCCGGTGGTGTCAGGCGGCAAAGTTGTGGCATTTGATTGGCATCAGGTCACCGGTACTTATCGTGCATCCAGATTCAAGGCGTTTCGGGCTGATTTGGATACAGCGGGGTTACCTCAGTCGGTTCTTGACGTTTATCATCAGACAGCTCTCAGTTGTGGACAATTTGACAAGTTCAAGGCGATTATTTTGTCCCATATTGAGAGCGAGAGAAATCTGGAGTTCCTCCTCAGGTCCACTCGGGATCGTTTGCCTGTTGACCTCGCACGATCAGTGTTGCATGACGACAATTTGCAAGTTTGTTCTGAGATCAAAAGGGTTGGTGGCATTCCTTTGAACATCAAGACTCAGCGAAGGGAGCACTGGCCAGGTCGTGCAGCTTGGAACATCGGAGATCATTTGCAATTTGTCGAAGAGTGGTTGGGCCAGTGATCAGTTTCAGCAGCGTCCATCATTTTCATTCGCGGCAGGTAGAGTAACTTTCCAGTTTCTTGATTTGTGGTTAGGCTGCAGTTGCGCCTCCACACGTTTTCGGGTTGGCCAGGACTCCTTGTCAGTTTGGAAGTGATTTAATTCGAAGGTTTCCTCTCAATTTGCATTCGCCTAGTTAGTTTCATCCGATTTGCTTGAAGCATTTCGCCAGCCGAACCCTTGGACTTTCATTGTCTTTTCTCGATTCATTCGTTAGTCACGTCAATTTGTTTTGATTCGGAACCCTTGGATCCTAATATCGGCACTTTGCTTGCGGATCTCAAGGTCACTAACTTAAGAACGCATCCCAGATCGTAAGGTATTAGTTTGTAGGGATTTGCCCGTTCATGACTTTCAGAAATGCCTACCTGATCTCAGAAATGCCTAGGTGATTTGAAAATGACATAGGCATTTCTGAAATTTAG
>Ga0126342_10001672_pt1:0-20000 | contig 32181 bp, 23 predicted proteins | sample Cyp1metagenome_FD_92528 | JGI IMG/M metagenome (GOLD analysis project Ga0126342, IMG submission 92528) | Coral microbial communities from Lord Howe Island, Old Settlement Bay, Australia - Cyphastrea 1 metagenome | ecosystem: Host-associated > Invertebrates > Cnidaria > Coral ...
AGATAGATAGATAGATAGATAGATAGATAGATAGATAGATGAGATAGAGAGATAGAGAGAGAGAGATAGAGAGATAGAGAGAGAGAGAGAGATAGATAGATAGATAGAAAGATAGATAGATAGATAGATAGATAGATAGATGAGATAGAGAGATAGAGAGAGAGAGAGATAGAGAGATAGAGAGAGAGAGAGATAGATAGATAGATAGATAGATAGAAAGATAGATAAATAGATAGATAGATAGATAGATAGAGAGATCGAGAGATAGAGAGAGAGAGAGAGATAGATAGATAGAGAGATAGATAAATAGAAAGATGGATCGATAGATAGATAGGTAGGTAGATAGGTAGATAGGTCATTAGATGAAAGAGAGAGAGAGAGAGAGAGAGAGAGACAGAGAGATAGAGAGAGAGAGAGAGAGACAGAGAGATAGATAGATAGATAGAAAGATCGATAGATAGATAGGTAGATACATAGATAGATAGGTAGGTAGCTAGGTAGATAGTCAGAGAAAGAGAGAGAGAAAGAGAGGAGACATCAACAACCTTTCGGTCCATCAGTGGCTTCGCTCTCCCATCCGTGATTCACAACAACCAACCTCTCCTATAGGTTTCCCATTTTTGAAACTTCCGCCACCGCCTTGTGCGGTACTACTGGTACAAAAAAACAAAAACAAAAACAAAAACAAAAAACAACAACAACAACAACAACACCACCACCAACAACAACAACAGCAACAGCAACAGCAACAGCAACAACAACAACAACAAAAACAACAACCAACAACCAGCAACCAACAACCAACAACCAACAACCAACAACCAACAACCCACAACCAACAACCCACAACCAACAACCAACAAACAACAATCAACAAACAACAAACAATAACAAACGACAACAACAACAACAACAGCAACAGCGAGAGCAACAGCGAGAGCAACAGCAACAACAACAACAACAACAGAGAAGCAAAGCCGCAAAAAGCAGGAATTAAACAACAGAGAAGCAAAGATCGCCAAAAGGCAGAAAACAAACAGAAACCCAATACTTAGAAGAAAACACGCAAAGGAGCCAAAACGCAGAGAAACAAAAAAACAAAGAAACAAACCAGGAAAACAACACAAGAAACAAAAATGCAGAGAATCCGAAAAGCAAAGCAACAAAAAGCCAGAAAAGCTGCAAAGCGGAGGGGCAAACATCTTCTCCTCCAAAAAATACCTGCAGAAACATCTGCCAGGTCCCCCGACGTGTAATGAGTTGAAGCTCGGTGGCCATGAAGTAACAACCAAAGTCCTGGAGGCTGAGCTGCCCATTTTTCGGCTCACTCTATTTCCAATGTTAAGTCCTCCAGTGAAAATCACCTGTGAAAACGGAATCCATATGTTCATAGGTCAAATCCATGTTGACATGGTTTCTCCAATATGTCCATCTCGCTCTCCAAGGTTGGTCAAACCCTGAAAAATCTTATCGATTTCGCGACATCTTTTCACGGTTGAATCCCCATCCTTTCATGATTGCGTCTCCATTTGTTTAAGGTTAAACTAACATTTTTCCGTGCTTAGACCACCATCTTTTCATTTTACTGTAAATCGAATCCTCTCATAGTTGGACATCATGAAAAACAATTTTCAGCTAGCTCACCACCTAGCTCCATATAAGGGATTTCTCTTGACTCATGATTTACTTGATTTATATATTTATCAATTACTTTTCATGGGTAAATCCCTAATTTCCCAGCTCCAAGCAGCACTGGCAGCCCTCTCCTGGTACAAGTTCACTTCCTGTGGTACTTCGAAGCTACGCAGCAGCTCTTTGAGGGCCCAGCGCTGGTAGCTGCCACGGCAGCACTTGTTGAAGCCTGTGATGTAGGATGGGCCGTTATAGTCACTGCGCAGCACCGCCATATAGCCTCAATCAAGCGGAGGCTACATTTGGGGCCTGGGGGTGAAAACTTTTTTTGTAAAATGGAAGATGTTCAGAAGGGCACTAAAAATAGATGCTAATTGGTGGTTTCAACCCCTCTGAAAAATATAGGTCAGTTGGGATCATTATTCCCAGTATATGGAAAGTCATAAAAGCCCATGTTCCAAACCACCAACCAGGATGGATCCGTAAATCCGGTTGAAGTTCTACTATGCAGCGTTTTTCAAAATGCGGGGGATCATAGAACTGAGGCTTTTTTTGAGCTCATCCTACGGAGTCCTAATCCTCACATCAGCCATTTCTTTTTACCTCAATGAATAAAGGTATGACTAGCCCCAATTTGGACATTATATACATATATATATACATATCAACTTTTGACCAAATATTGGTACCATTATATCTAATATATACTTATACCTCATTGATCATATATACAAACAATAAAAGTTGGATATAAAAATATACTTGTACCATCCAACTTTTGACCATGGCAGGTATCCATCATCCCAGCCACAGGGCCAAGCAGCCTTCCGTCTTATACTCGACACCTTCTCCGCCCTGATCAAGGGTGTACAAATACGCCTGCCGTTGTGGGCCATGGCATGTGACAAAAAAACACACGAAAAGATTCCCTGGGCCGAAAACACTGTTTGAACCGACATGTATGTATCTACATTTACCTACACATCTATATCTATATTTATATCTCTATCTATATATATATATATTTGTACATTTAAGTGTTTTCCCCGTCCTTTAACAATCATGGCACCAGAAACTGGAGCGGATAGCCTTCACTTCATGCTTGCCCTCTGCGTCCCACTGCAGCCTGACAGTCATAATGCAGCCTGTGATAGTTTCAACGAGTTTAAGTTCTTGTGTGCATAAATGTGTGTATAATAAATAAATAAATAAAGATATATATATATACGCAATTATATGTATAATATACTTTTATTAAATGAATCTTAGTATTGGGTGAAATAAATCTATGCATAAGGTAAATTTATGCATATCAAAAACTGTTGAATTGTACCGCATGTGAAAAACACACACGCACACGTATAGATGTATGTACATGAATCAAAAGCCGGCAGCCTGGTCAAATGATTTTCCAGGATTTTCCCATCGACATGTCGAGCACGGATTCAAGTTGAAATCACCGGATGGAGTTCAGGGTAGACTGCTGTCACACAACCAAGGTTGACCATGTCCAAAAGACAAAGAACACGCTTTGTAGGCGGAGTACATTGTCTTGCCAATTTTCAGTTTTAACTTAGTCCTGGATTTCAAACCCATCTAAGCACACGCATATATGGAAAAACCAGGCCTCATCGATCAGCCAATTCTGATTCCAGTCAGCTGCCCTTCTGGGTGCCAAATCCAATACTAGCTAAAAAACAAAAAAACAAACATATTGATCATTTTGATGATATTGGTATTGGGACTATTGGGGAAGGGCCTAAACTCGTAAAGCATCCACAAATGGTAGGTTTGTGGCATTGGGTTTTCCACATTCAATCTTCCATTTTCCATGCAACTCTAACGGCTACATCTCAGACCTGGCGGTAGGCGTGCTGCCAAGCTGCCCTTTGCTTCCCAAAACGAGGTACATGATGCCGATGAAGGGAGCCATCATTACGTCCGCCAGGTTGCAAAGCAGGGCGAACATGACGAAAAAGATACCTAGGTGGCAACACAAACAGCAGCGCTTAAATAGAAGGATTGAACCAGGGGTATATATAATCATATATAATCATGGATAATCATCAAAAATAGGATTTTGATAGATTTGAACCCAACAATCCAATCATTGGGATGATTCAAGGGAAAATCTGACCATGGGGGAAAACTTATGGTGTTCCTATGTTTTCCTGTATGTTTTCTCTTAAGCCAATGACAGAAGGAATGATTGAAAAGCAGCCCGGAGGACCCAACGTGAAATTGCGATATCACTTATTGGCCAATGATGAGGGAATTACTAACCCCATCATGTCCCAACTAGAGGGCTTGCAAACTGAGCGGAGCACCATACTTGTACTCATTCACCGGCAAGTCTTACCTCGCCCACTTTGTTCAGCCAAGAGAAAGTATGGAAAGCTGGGCATTTCCGTCAAAGAAAATCTCATCACCAGTAAATACCCATTGCTTCCATTAACATAGAACTTTATCCCCATTATACCCCCATTATCTAGGATGTTTCAGTTCCAGTCAAACATATACGCCCTAGAACCTGACAGCCGCATATCCAAGGTGCCAACGGGAAACAGTGGATAGCGCCGGCCACAATACCAGAACCAGGTGCCCCATTGCCAATCCTGAGACTCGACTGCCACGCAGCAAAAAAACACGAATCTGGAGATGTAACAGGCATCAGCCGGGCCTAGTGGCCTCTCAGTGTGAGTCCCAATCATTATGGCGTGGGCACCAAGTGTCGCAAAAGTACAGTGGCACCCGTCCATCAAAGTGGATGAACACTTGGACCCACTTCTGCGAGAGCTGCGGGGGATCTGTCTCCTGGGGTACATGGGGCAAGTTGAGAAAAAATGGAAAATGGGCAATACATTTGGAATATTTAGGTACAATGTGGGAAATCAATGTATGCAGTAGTTACAGTAGTTCGAATTTTGCATCAAGTGGATCACATTAAACCAAGAAAAACATGGATGAAATCAGAGGCTGAACACATGACTATCAAAGACCGACAAGGATATTTACAAGATATTGCTGTTCAAACATTGCACTTTCCCTTGGATCGGATTGACCAAAACGAGAGGTTAACAAAAACCTGCCTGTCTAAATGAGGAAAATCATGATCATCCATTAGACCTTGGGGTTGTAAGTTATAAAGTCCACTGAAAAAGGATCATCCCACTTGGCAACTGGGTAGTAAATCTAGTTAGGGAATCCCCATGTAGTAAGTTATCTCATGTATATCTCATATTATAACTGGTGAATTTCAAACCCCAACACTCCACATCTCGTTGTGTTCACCATGGGCCACGTCGGAAAGCGTCGTCCTCGCCGGCGCCGCGGCGAAAGGTCTCCGCGCTGATGGCCAGGGCCGCTGCTTTGACGGCCTCCATGCGCTCGTTGGGACAACTGCGCGGTTCCAAGGACTTCGGCGTGACGTAGCCTCGGGCGTGGCCATCCATGCTGGAAACTTCGTTGGGCCAATATACCATCATGGCAAAGGATTAAGTTACTGTAGCCATCTAAGGTAGGCCCATGATTCATGGGAGGAGGCTAAATGACAAATGTATATATACGTATATATATATATATGGGTTGCATCTGCATTTTTGTTTGGATTACATCATGTTAGACAAGCCCAAGGAGAAACGAAACTGCGAAATGATGTTTTCTTTTTTTCCCGAACGTACCAGATCGGGGCCTATAAAAACAACAAATCAGCAAAGGCGGCTCTCGGAGTGATTTCAGTGGGCCTTGTTACGGTTTTGATTTCTTCAAAAAGGGATGGGACCATTTTGAACGCCAGCTTGTTCTTCAAAAAGGGCCTACGGATCCATCCCGAATCCCCATACTTTCATGGTGTTACGGTAAAATGGGAAGCTGGGAGGCCAGCCAAAGGAAACGAGTTATGAAAGTGAAAGGTCAATCAAAAGTCATCAAGATAAGCAAATGATCATAAGCATTCATGAATTATCATTTGGAGGTTTTGCTCATTCGGGGTGTCCTTTTGCAATTTCAAGTGCCTTTATGCAGCATTTTCAATTTTTTTGGGGGTAGAAAAACAGAAATCGTAGCCCTCTACTTGGTGGTTAAAACCATGGTCGCCTTTGCATTTCCATCAGCTGGAGCCCCCCAAATCTGATGGCATCTTGCCCATCACGGCCTAAATGCTGCCCGCTTCAGTCGCACACATTTTTGGTGATTGGGAAAACTCCCTTTCGAATCTTTGTACCGCCAGTAGATGAAAGCAAAGTTGTGACGCGGGATGATGCTTGAAGATGGTTGCCTGACCCATTCGACTTGATCTAATTTCAGGAAACCAGCCACAAGCTGTTTAGTAAATCACTCAGTATTCGCATCTGAACGATCCTCAAATATTCCACCAAAGGTAAAGTATGTAAGGTCTTCTTTCCCGGGGAAATGTGGCCAATGGATCCTGGAGAACGCCTTCTGGCTGAGTGGCTGCGCGCCAGCTCCTTAAAACCTGCAGTGGATGTGCAGCCCAGTCAGTTGCACTTATATGGGACCATTTGGGGCATTTTTAATATTAGGGGGATATGATAGGATTGTTTATTTCCCCATTGCTTATCTCACCTACCATTTCCAGACAAATAGAGGAAACAAGACTGTCAACGGATAAACCCTTAAATCCACAATTCTACCAGTAGGCTTCTGCAATGCCGCTGAGAAAATCTCACTACTTGGTCGATTTCAGTGGCCACGTTTGCTGAACGAAAACGGAACCCACTTCCCTTGGGCTCCCTTTGGCAATGAAAGGAACATGAAACACTTTTCAAATGGCACACCATATGTAAGCCATAAACCATCCCCACTGACCTACCTGCAATTCAGGGTTGGGGCAGAACCATTCCCAATTGACAGTTTACTGCAACATAGTAACTCCACAAGATTCAGAAACGTGATCCACTGTACGACTATTTTAGAATCGAAGACATCACAACTGTCAGATCTTTGGGTGTTGCTATACCGCTATACTCAGTTTACCCTCTGGTAAACTAACATAACTATGGAAAATCACCATTTGTAATGGGAAAACTCACTATAAATGGCCATTTTCAATAGCTATGTTAGTTTACCAAAGTTATCCATCTCCAACCAGCAGCCCACACTGTGCACCTGTAGCATCGCCTGATGTCAGAAGCGTGCGCAGAGCGCTGAGCGAAGTGGAGCTGGGATCCTCCGCCGAAAACTTGGGGCAACCGCCATGAACGCCATGAAGCATGAACGTTAATGTATATACATACAAATATACAAATATATATATAGTAATATATATATAGTAATATATATATAATATAATACATATAAATATATACACAATCTTTTATGGACATACATACATGCACACACACATATCAATTAAGTATATATATATGTTTTATGTATGTATATATATATACACACTATATTAATAGAAACAAACATATGTCAATATTATTGTTGCATGCATGTAGCTCATGTAGTTCAGTCTGTATGCATGAAAATACATGCACATTCAACAGCAGCTATGCCAGTAAGTTACTCATCCAGTGGGAACATTTCTCCGTTGGCGCCTCGCTGCCTGGCGCCACGATCTCCAAGGCCAGAGAGTCCTTGGACACCGCCGGGCCCAGGACGAGGTCGGTGATCAAATCGTCCGACATGGCAACGTCGGGCCCTGGCTCGATGGCCCCAGGGATGACTGGGATTTAGCGTTTGGGCAGAAAATGAAGACGTTTTAGCAGTTGGTTTATTGTTCCCCAAAGAGTGGATGAACCAATTGGAAAATAGGAAAACCATCAGCAAATGCAGTGAAATGGGAATATCAACAAGGATCATGTCATAAAGAGTCTGGGAGTCTGGGAGTCTGCCAAAAATAGCTCTAGGATAGGGCCAACTCAGAAGAATGGGGAAATGTAAGCCAACAATCAGTAGATGAACATCGATGGTTGGGCCGCCCATCCCTTCGTCAACTGGGCTCCGCTGCTGGGACGAAATTGGTACCGCAACAGGAGCCGCTTGTCGTCTGGGGAGATACCCAAGATGCAGCGGATGGGAAAGGAGAGCAAGTCAATCAACCTGCCAGGTGACGGAACAACATGAAAATTGGGACATTTTCCATATTCAAAGGCAGTTCACAATGAAACATAGACAACATGGGATAACATGGGATCCTTGAGATTTCAAAGGTATAATCTCAATCAGTGGCCATTCCAATCAGATCCAGTGGTGCATGGTCACGTGCCGCCATGGGGTTTGGCTACTGGGGAACTGTCGAACATTGGCGGATCTTGGCACAGCTATTGTGGAGTTGCGGTACCATGAACGAAAGGAGTTGTGTTGAACTTGCTTTTGCTGTTGACTGACCCTCAAGGATTCCAAGTGCGCCGAGCAGCAAAGAAATAATGACCAAATGAGGAAGCAACCAGCATTGGCAAGCGTTTCCTCGGTGAAATTTGGAGGAAACATGAGGAACCATCTTACCTTCCAGTAATCAAACATGGCTGGATTCGAACATCTCCTACAAATGGCTGGTTTAAATGGGAAATCATCAAACTTAATGGGGGATGTTCCAGCAAGCCATGTCTACTTGCTGGAGGGTACATCGCAACTCCAGTAAATAATTTGCAAACGGAAACTTTCATACAGGGTTACAACCATACAACCATGGTGGCCAAGCCAACGAGTCGAGCAGTGATGCCGCCCTTCAAGTCGGTATACCAATGTCACAAATGGGTTCACTGACAAGGTTGTAACAAACCGATGTAAAGAGCAAACAGTGCTGTGCATATACGAAGTTTCCATAGATTCTTCCGAAAAAAAACAGATCCCAAGCAGAAAATCTCAATTGGTTAAGCAGCAAATATTGGGGATGATGTAGTTTCCATTGGCTGCTTAACCCCTGTAGATGATCAGCAAATTTCTAAACCACGTTCAGTATATATCCAGGACAGTGTATATTCCTTAACAATATTTTATTATCATTATATCTGGGTAAATTATAATATTTCACAAACCTGAATTAAGGCCATTTGGGGATGATTTCCCCTACTAACTATGATTTCCAGTGAGGTCGCAGTGAGGTCGTAATAATTTAACCAGATTATATATTATAAAACAATATATTTTAGTGTTATAAAATACTATATACTATCATCACTGGTTGGTGGTGCAATAACCATCTTAAAAAATATGAAAGTCAATGGGAAGGATGACATCCCATATATTATGGAACATAAAATTCATGTTTGAAACCACCAACCAGTTATGATATATCAATTTATCGATCTATGAATCATTGTCCATTGACCTATTCTCAGTCCCATCCTTCTAAAATTAGATACTGCCGATAGGGACCCCGAGATTATATCGGGGTCGAACTACACTTCACCAAGATTCACCAAGAGCAAATTTGTACCCTCTGGTAAACGTTTACATAGTTATGGAAAGATCCACCATGCTATTAACGGGAAAATCAATTATTTCTACGACCATTTTCAATAGCTAACTATTAAATTACCAGAGAGTAAATCCCATTAAAATAATTAAAATCACATTTTTTGTTGGTTAAATCCCATTAATCACCAGGTATTTGGAAATATCTGGAAACCACAGGCTCCGTTTACGTTCCGAAAGAATCTTTCTTCACCTCCGAGGCTCGGTGCATCTTCCGCAAGGTCCAAAAGACGGGTGTGCGATGGCCTTCGTTCACCACGCGCAGCAGGGCGAAGTCGCCCGCTTCGACGGCCTGAACGGAACGGCGAAGAGACCCAGGTTCAAATCGATCAAAATCATGGGAAAAACATCAAAATCATGGGAAAAACATCAAAATCATGGGAAAAACATCAAAATCATGGGAAAAACATCAAAAAAAGATAGGGAAAACATTAAAACCATCAAAAAAACACGGGAAAAGGATGGGAAAAGGGAGCCAACAATCAACAGAAAGAGAGCACATTTGATGGGTATAACTATATAACTTATTGCAAACCATTTTTTCTAAACAACTTCATTGGGACCAAATCTAAGATTGCTAAGTATTGTTAATGATTTCTAAAAGATTGGGATGTATGTAGCCTGAAACCATGTTTTAAATAGTACGGGTCAAGATTCCATTCCCCAATGAAATTAATCATCTTGATGATCTGCGGCAGAGTGACAGTAGCGGTGCCAGCTTCCATGGTTGTCTCCTGGGCTGGTCACCATGTGGAAATCCACATGAATGATGCACACGATGCACACGATGCACACGATGAACACGATGACGATGATGACGATGATGACGATGATGATGATGATGATGATTCCATTTCAAATGCTTCAGCAAACAAGCCTGGCAATGGACACCCACACGTCAAACCCACACATTGATATTCATCTGATGTTTTGTGTAACACGCGCTATATGATATATACATTGTATCACACACACATTATATATGCATGTATATTTACACACACACACATATATATATATATATGTTTATACAGATGCACACAACCTTGCATTCCATAAGATATTTAGATTGCCAGCAGGAGCCCCAAATAACATAGTTCGATTCTCATTTACAGCTCCAGGAGATGATGTTTCCCTTTAAAAACTCAAGTGGTGATGATCTGAGAATGTAAGATGGAGCATCCATACTTGGTGACATGCCTCTGTTGTTTAACAATCCTCTGCATTTTTGAGTTTGCACCTTTTTCTAATGTTAAAAAATCAGACCTAGACCTGCCAACTTCTCACCTTTTGACCCACCGGCAAAATCATCCTCTGCACCCGGCGTTCTCCTCCATTGCATCTGACACTTGGGTGATCTTCATAGCACGGAGCCAAATAGCAGCTGGAGATGTACCGGTTTAGTCGGGTTCAAAAAGCTGAAGATTCTCAAGTGAAAAATCAAGGAATAACGGTTTAAGCGTCATTATATACTTATACTGTAAGTATTCTTGGAGTATATTCTGTAGTTTTTGGATGCAAAGAAATATGGAATCAGTATATTTGTCTTGGGCAAGCACCTGAAAAAAAACAGTGGGGCCAATTTCCTGTAGTGCTGAGTGCTGATGCGCTGGTAAAGGTGAAATACATTTACAATCCCTACAATTTCAAAAACATGTATTGTGTAACATTTGTCTTGTCTAAATCGACATATGCAGATTCTGCATATGCAAAGGCAAGACCGAACAAATACCATCCGCGCAAATCCCTGCATCTGTGAAGGTATTTTCTGCACAAGTAAACTGCACTCAAGTAATTTAATGAATAACCATTGATATATTATTTTCCTATGATTTTCCATGATATTCCCATTAAACACCTCCATTTAGTTCAGGGATTTCCCGGCGATGATGTCCTCCTCGCTCAAAACGAAGCCAAAGGCTGCATTGGACTCCTGTCGAACATCGTGACGTTGCGTGCGCCGGAACCTGTTTTTTTTGTTGCTCATGGAAATTGATGATTTACCCTCTGGTTATATCACCATTTTTGATAGGTAAATCATCATGTTTATCATCTATAAATGAGCCATTTTCCATAGCTATGATAACCAGAGGGAAAATTTTACAGAGGCAAATCAAATAACAGGATTTAGGAACTGAATTGTGGGTTCATCAGGATTTCAATCATCAACGCAATGCATTTGCTTGGGAGCAAATGGCATAGAAAAATCTGCGCACATGCGTTTCGACCACCATGTGGCATTGGTTTAAAGACATTCCCGGACTACCAGCTTGAAAACAAGAAGCCTGGTGGAGCATGAATGATGTAATGTCCAAGCCACTGCTACTGCCTGATTTCTTAGTATGCAGCCATCTTGCTGGTCAATTCAAGCGATGGCCCCTTTATCAAACAGTACAAACTATCGATTCTATCAGTATCTGTCAGACTATCTGTCCATCTAACTACGTGAATCTACCTCTCGGTCTTGCTGGTAAATTACATGGGCTTCAGAAAGAAAACTCATCGGGGGCCCATGACCTTCCATCCGTGTTGAAAGAGGCCTTCCCAACAAAAATATCCACACAATGAGATGAAGCTGCCAAACATGATAACAAAAAATGACAAAGGCCATGCTTTCAGGCCTACAAGCAAGGACCGTCAAATCTTAGATGATTTGCACCAAGCCTTCTGCATGCAAAAGATGCGCTGTCCCGCTGTCCCGCATCTTCCCAAGTTATCCCCATGTCATTGCCAAAAAGATCAAGTAATGTGGTTAAAAATTAAACCAATGTCATAAACCACCCATAAAAAATGGTAGTAGAACATCACCTATTTATGCTGATGCCTGGGGGATGGTGAATTTACATGGTATTGTGAAAAACCAACATTTGTCCCCAGCGCGCTCCACTCTGGCGGGCGTTTTACTCTTGGGGATCATCACGAAGCCTGGTGAGCTGCCCAACGATTCAAGGGCAGGGATTCCATGCGGGACACCTGATTCAGGTCGAATGGTCATGCTGACAACCAAACCATCAAACAGCTAGTGAAACATGCCACATGTGTTTGCGCAGCAAAATGGGATTCAACCAGCAAACATCACAGGCTGGGAGATCCATTTCCAGACCTTTCTGATATTGGCCAAAGAACGGAATGCGAATGCCAGCGCTTTAAACAAACAAAGGGGTGGTGAAAACCGGTAAAATCCTGCTGCGTCAGAAAGTTTCTTAGGCGCTGATAGTTAGATCCATACATCCATCTACATGGTGAAACAACAACGAGATTCACGAAAACACCGGAAAACCACCATATATTAGCGCCCGCAGCACAGCAGATTTGCCGAATGCTACGACGTGTACATGAAAATGATGCTCACTCTTATCAAGTTCAATTCATGTCAAACAAACATGGTTGGAATATGTTGGAATATGGCTATACATGGCTGAATCGCCAAAAGACTTGGGTCCCATATGATCCCACTGAAGTTCTTGGATGTACAGTGTGCCACGGAGCTCGAACTATATGCCGCTGCCAGCTTTGTTTGTCCCCAGGTATTATATGCCGTTTAACACGGGGTGTTGGAAGACTACTTTCCTCTAAAACAAAGTGATTCTCAGGGTCTATGTTCATTCGGGGGATGGTCCAGCCCAAGTGAGGCACAGCAGCTTCATTTCCAGAATTTCAAAACAATCCAAAACATGGAACCCAGCAAAAGAAAAAACGGGATTTTCAACCGGGCTCTGATTGCATCATTTTGCATCATGTTCTCAAAGGGCCTATTGGATTGTTATAATATATATTAAGCTCTATTGGATCATGATGGATAATATAAATCCCATAGGATTATAATAGTTCAGAAGGGATGATTATTATTGGATTATTATAGTTATTATAGGTGTTCCTGGGATTACAACACCCTATAAGGGATGATTAATGGATGATTATGATTATTATAGGCTGGCTGGTGGTGCAATAACCATCTTGAAAAATATGAAAGTCAATGGGAAGGATTATCTCATATATTATGGAAAATACAATTCATGTTTGAAACCACCAACCAGTAGGTGTTATATAACACCCTATTGGATTATGATATACCCTCTGGCTATTTAACATAGCCATGGACAATCCCTTATAAATGGAGGTTTCTAGCTGGGAAAATCATCTACAAATGGGCCATCTATACCATGGCTATGTTAGTCATAACCAGAGGGTAATCCCATTAAAATCATATTTTTTGCTGGTTAAATCCCATTAAACCACCATTAAATCACCTTTAAATCACCAGGTATCTGGAAATATCTGGCCCAAAAAAAGCCCACGCGCACCTCGTTGCAGCCCCCAGCGGATCGCCAGCTCCGCCGAGCTGCGGCGCCGCTGGAAGGCCAGCTGCTGCAGCTCCGAAGTTCGGAGCAGCTGGCCGTGCGCCAGGGGCGAGCTGGACATCAGAACGATGCCGTGCTGCTGGCAGAAGGCACAAAGCTCCTTCCTGGAGAAATCTGTGTTGAAAAAGGTCTGAAAATAGATTTGGGGATATAGTGGGAATGAATATAACCGGCAAATTGATATTTGGGTTTATCTGAAAATGGCATACACCCCCGAAATAGCAATGTTAGTAGGGCAACAATATTATAATTATAAACTATGGAATTTGGGGGTGCCGTATAGACGAACTTGGGGGAGAAGAAATAGCAAGGCCGGGGGTTGAAGTGGGGAAAAAGCTCAGCTGAAATAAGATAGATTTGATGATGATGGAATCATGATGGAATTGGAACGATCTTGGAAAGTTGCGATGGGTGGTGGCTTCCTTCCTGGGGAAACTGTTTTTTCCTTTACTGTAGTGCTTTCCTAGATGGGATAAACGACGATGTTCCAAGGAATCCAAACAATGTTGGGAAAGGGCACAAGGATCTCACCTGGAGATAAGGAACCTGGCAGTGTAGATTTGTGTCTCATAGAGTCACTGCCAGTCGTCCCCTGCAAACCAATTATATCTACCCGTATCCAAACAGTTAAAAATTAAACAAATCAGTTACCTTTCACCACTTAGCTCCGTTCTTGATGGTTCTACTGTTGTACTCCCCAGACTCCAGACTTTGTCATTTCACCCACCTTGTTTGATGCTTAAATTTGGCGTAGCCTCCAACCACTACTGGTGACCTTTCCACTGTCATCTCTTTTGTAGGTGTTTCCTATCAACCAAAAAACTACCCACTGTGGGTGCTATGTCTAACATAACCATTTATGACCATACCCATATCTGCCCATAAATAATCAGACATAATCATCAATAGCCATAGCCATACCATCGTAAATGATGTGGTCAACCCAATAAACCTATCAATTGGGGATGATTCATAGCACCCATTTATAGTGATTTCGTTTTTTTTCACTATTGGGTTTACCACATTAAACGATAAATAACAACAAATAACCACAACTAACCAGCACTAGCCACATCCATCAGCTTCCAAGTCTCTGTTGGTTAGCCACATGCAGCTCCACCTGTAGGACCTGGAGATTTCGGGAGATTGGAGATTTACCACGTTGAAATGGTGGGATTTCTCCGGTTTGGATTCCTTTTTCGATACATCCAAATGATGATGGTTTGGACCACCATTCTCTATAATTATGGCAGGTAACTCCGTATCGAATCCCAATGCCGGCTGCTGAAAATTCCCTATATCTTCCGCCCTGAAAAATCTCGATATTGCGGCTTATGTGTCCTTTAATTTATACACTAGATCATACCAGTGTATTCCCGCTATATATCCCCAAAAAATACTTCTGGTGCTTAGTAGGGAATGGGAGAATGGGATGATTGCTACTAGTTATGGATTGGATCATTCCCCCCATTCCCTACGTTTTGCACCGGAAAGAATATCCCATTCTCCCACCATGTTTGTTGGTCATTCCCATTATATACCCATAAGAGATACCATTACCCTCTGGTAATTTAAGCTATTGAAAATGGCCATTTATAGTGAGTTTTCCCATTAAAAACGGTGATTTTCCATAGTTTTTTTTTACCAGAGGTAAATCACCATTCTCAGTCACAATTAAATCACCATAAAATCACCATTTTGTTGGTAAGATCACCACTTTCCAACCACCCTGGCCACACTTTCCGTGCCTGTGGCAATTCCCGTCCCGTTCTCTGCAGCGCTTCGAGCTGCGCGACGCTGAAGTTGCAGAGCCCCACGGCTTTAGCGAGGCCCCTAGCGCCGCACCGCACCGCGGCAAAAGTACTGGAAAAGTGGTAGGTTTTGAGGTTTTTGTATGGTTAAATATGGTTAAATGATGTTTTTACCGGGCAGTGACTCAAATTTTGCAAGATTTGAAGATGTGTCTGTTTTTTGATTCCGATCGCTTTCCAGTTGTTTCAATTGTTCTTGGGGCTGCTTATGTCCCCCTGGGTGGAAACCTGATGGTGAGATGGGTTTATCCTTCAGGCATATCGATCCAGATGATTCAGGGGTATTCAGTCTTTATGTGACACACCAAATGCCATAAGAATCGATAAAACAATTCATTTCAGATCATATAACTACCATATATTATCATAACCACATTGATCATGTTGTTAGCACATGAGTATCTTCCCAAATTCCATGAACATTAAATTAGTATGAATTAGTGATGGCATGTGATGGCTATCAACCCAGCCATGGTGCGGGGTCATTGCCACAGCTCCCGATGCCTCTCGCGTAATTGGAGCATAGCATCCCAGGTCCAAATGATGCTGCCACCCTTGGGGCTCTGAATGAGGTACAGGTCCTGGTGCCGCGGTGCTGCGGCAACCCCAAACCAAAAAAGGTGCCACAAAAAAGGGTGCCAATATTGATCCAATATGGCCATGAGCCAATGAGCCACCAGAATTTCTCAACGAGCTCGGAATATCGCCATCTTTCAGGGTGAGCATCTGCTACCATGGTTCCGCGGCCCTGCAGCCAGGCTGCGATAAAGGAAGTGCCCAGACGTTCCAGGGATGATTTCAAGGTATCTTCCAGGTCGTCTCCATGCCTCATCCAGAAACCATGGTGGTTTCTAAGGGGATACAAAACACATCGGGACCATAGAATCTATTACCCTCTGGTTATTTAACAGTTCGCCATGGAAAGATCCACCCATTTTAAATAGGTAAACCATCTTTTTCTATGGACCATCTATACCATGGCTATGTTAGTCATAACCAGATGGGATCTGTTTGGGGGCGACCTGCGATGCTGAGCTGCTCGGAGGGCGGAAGTTTGCTCACAAGAAAGACCTCGCCGCGGCCGTTGATATGAAGGGCTGGTGGAAGCAGAAAAGGGGGGCTTGACTTCTCCTTAGTTGCGAAAAAGCAACATCACCTGGATGATGGTTTAAAGTTTTAACCCTTTCCCCAAACTATTTGTCACTTGGCATCATCATCCCTAAGTAGGATATCAAAACACCACATATCTGAAACCACCACAGAGTCAGATTCGTTCATATGAAATCCCCAGTGGGTCCAAAGCGCCAAATGTCAGAGTAACACATTTTTTGGTCATAAAATCTCCTGATGGTCAATCTTAGATACTTAGCTGCTGTTAGTTTGACATCTCCCAAAATATGCAGCGACAATCTTAAGGTTGGATTCAAACTTCCCAGTGAAACTACCCAATCCAGTAGGCTCGTAGATTCTTATCTGGTCGTTATCTGATATAAAACTTGATAAAACTTGACCCAGAGATAATGCACAATTTACACATAGTAATCCAGTCAATTGACCCAAACAGTAAGATTCCATACATATCATATAATTACATATATAATTGCTCTATAAAAACGATCAATCCAGTCACTATCTATCGATCTATCGATCTATCTATCCATCTATAAAGGGTCAATCCAGTCCATTGACCCAAACAATTTCCCCGATTTGAAGGATCCAACAAGCCCTGAAGGTCCAACGTGACTGGCTGAGCTGACCAACGTCCTCGCGCTTCAAGCCCGCCGCACGGATGCCCTGAGAAATCTCCTGGCGCTGAAGGTGGAAATGGACCCATTTTGGGAGAGTTTTTTTTCAATGGATTGGTTCAAGGGAAAATCTACAGGAAACCATGGTTTTTACCATCAAATATAGGGTTTTCCTGTAATTTTTCCCATCATCCAATTCTGTGATTTTTGAAGTGGTCACTTGGAAGACTAAGAAAACATCACACAGAATAAGGACTTCTGGCACTAGATACACCAGATACTTTAGATGAATATGTCAATGTCAAACCTGTGAATTATTTCGTAAGAGAGCGTACGTGTCGGATTGGTCATTCCATCTGTTTTTTTTGCAGTGAGCCTGTTCCTGGTTACAACGTTTTTATTGTGTCGTGAAAAAAGTCCGCAAAATGCCCACAAAGAACGGTTGTTCAACTGGTAACTGGTACGGGTAATCTTGTCCGAATGTTGCTACATTGTATATGTAATCGTGCTTTTGACTGGAAGTTGTTGAGCCCAGTTCATGCATATCTTAAAGGGTTTCCGTGCAAGTCTTCATCAAGGGGTAATCAAACCTGCCCCTTGGATAAGTAAATCTTTAATTACAATATCTATTCATTCATCCATTCATCTTTATTTACTCCATCTATCTACAAGCGTATGGTGATACTGGATGGATCTTAATTTACCATCTATCCATCCACCTACTGGATATCTAATGTTATTTACCAAACATGGGAAGGATATCTAGACAGATTTACAGCAATCATCGCCAAATGGATCCATCTATTTATATATCTAAGATCAATCCATTTACAAATATATATATATACACATATCATCACCAAATAGATAGATATCAATCTAAATTGTTATGTAGATTATCCAAAATAGATATTTCTCCATCCATCTATCTATCTATCTATCTGTCTATCTATATGTATGTGTAATCCAAACTGTCTGGAGCGGCGATTTCGTGCTCCACCTCTTCATTGCCAAAGCCGGGAGCGGTATCAATCAAACGGTAGCCACAACGCAGCGCACACTTCACCGCCTTCGGAAATACCCGGGCCATCATGACAGAAGAATAGCCTTGTATAATGGGATGTAATGGCTGCAATCTTGTGTTATAATGGTTGGTTGTTGTAATATGCTAAAAGGACCATGTATAACGGGATGTAATGGCACATTGGTTGTTCTAATGGGATGCCACTAATTTATGTGGCATTTCAATGGATTTCATGGGATAACACTAGATTGTGAGTAAAGCAATAATAAACCATCTATATTTTGATGGTTATGCATGTTTATGCTATCCATATTGCAAAACTCTTGCTTTACTCACAGTCACATTATGTACCTGGTTGGTGGTTTAGTCAGTCGGGAAGGATTATCCCATATATCATGGAAACTAAAAAATGTTCCAAACCACCAACCAGGTACTGTATTTGGGGAGATTTTGCATCCGTAAATCATCACAAATCATTATTTTGATGTCCGGTGCCAGGGTAAAGCTACCCATGGCCCTATGGAATTTTTAGAAGATAGAAAACTTTCAGGGATTCATGGGGGCTTTAAAGGTTGGTTCTATCAATATTATCAATGGGGAACTGATGGGGGACCAATGGAAATTCATAACCCAACGGATTGAATGAAGCTGAATTTGGGCAGGAAACTAGGGGTGTCACCCTCGGAATGTAAGACATGTCTTCAGTTTCAGCACGATAATCGCCTCCCCTGACGATTATATACCCCCCCATGTGGCCATCCAATTCATGAATAGGTCAATTACTAAGCCTTCGGGGTTCTCTGGGGGCATTTAAAACTTGGGGAAAGCAATCATCCAGAACTACAATTAACTCATGGCAACATAGAAAGATAGATAAATAGACAGGTCGATAGATAGACTAGATAGACTAGATAAACAAACAAACAAACAGATAGATAAACAGACAAACAGATAGATGGATGGATAGATAGACAAACAGACAGACAAACAGACTAGATAGATGGAATGCACAATGAACATGATAATAATGATGCAAACATAGAAAATGTTTTGATATGTGTCGCTAATACTTCTTGATACTTGATGAGTTTATATGAATTTGACATAACATTGGAAATATATGTGAATAGAAAATGAACTAACAGTGGTATCACCAACTAGCAATATATATATGTATGGTTTATCTTAGATACCCGGCAAAAACATGTTGAACCCGCCCATATATGACAAACAATCAACTTGCACATCTTCCCAACCAAGACATAAAGCACATGGAAAATCCTTATGACATGTGTAGCCTGTGTGAGTGTCAACCCTGAACTTTCGTCGAATGCAAATGGTGGAGACTGCAATTGGATGATATCAATCTGCAGTTAGTTGCATCAATGTTAACAAGTTGTCAAATCAATGGTATTAACAATGCCAACACAAATTACCAAAATACTTTAGAAAACACTAGAAATAGAAACACTTCGTATATAGAGATATATAGAGTAGATATGAACCACCCCATTTTAAGTGTTCTAAAGTGTACTAATAGTTGAACCACCCCAGAGATATATAGAGTTCTCTCATATAGCATTTTGAAACCACCCGGCCCATTTTTTGAAGTGTAATGTCAACCCCGGATTAATAAACCAGGTTTCGAAAAATTAGGGGGGTACTCCTCGAATAGTCATGTCATCCAATATACTTTTTTATGGTACCCCCCATTTTTCACCAACCGTTTGGGGTTTATTAATCCAGGGTTGACATTAATAATTTACCATAGATGAACTATGTTAAATGCACCATAAACCAGTTGACCCCGCTATTTTCATCAACCAACCAATGGGAATTTGGGACATCCAAGCTAAGAACAGCACATCCAAGAAACCGCCGCCTCGCGACACTCGGCGCCTTTCAACTGCCGCGTGCCCAGGCCCAAGACAGGCATCCGAGAGCCAGCCAGGTCAACCTCGGCACCGGGGAACCTGGAGAA
>Ga0126342_10001672_pt1:25000-27500 | contig 32181 bp, 23 predicted proteins | sample Cyp1metagenome_FD_92528 | JGI IMG/M metagenome (GOLD analysis project Ga0126342, IMG submission 92528) | Coral microbial communities from Lord Howe Island, Old Settlement Bay, Australia - Cyphastrea 1 metagenome | ecosystem: Host-associated > Invertebrates > Cnidaria > Coral ...
TTGGATATACTATAAGATTCACCAGAGCAATGTTGAATTTCATACATATTTGTCTCTAGCTCTGTTTCCAGCCAAAAAAATAACCAGTATGCGTAGATATAAAAAAACACACTAGAAGCCCAAATATGTCTGCATTCCTGATTCGTTTCTTCGCTGTTCCACCATAGCTAAGGGGCCGTACCTGAACATATTAGCTTTGCGAGATTGAGATGACAAGTCCAACATAAAGACCACCGAGGCACGGTGCATCAGCGCCTTAGGTTCATTGGTGAAACGTCTAGCTGCTAAAAGGATGCCGACTAAATGTTGTCAAAATGGTGACAAGACGTAAAAGTGGATTTGTGGCATAAGAGATAGGGGGCGAAATTAAGTTGGCATTTCTTTTTCATTTTTTTAGTCGTCCAGGCTCCATTCCTTGGTTTTTGCAGCTAAAATCTCTCATTTTCTGCATTTTGTAGCTAAAATCTCTCATTCGGACTGTTCAATTTTTCCACTGGTTTCAGGATTCGTTTCCATGGTTTTCTTCAATTTTTCCAATGAAGCCACAGAAGCCACCAGGAGCCAGGACCCCCCTTACGCAAGAGCCTTATGGCCCTAATAGCAACAAAAAGGCTGCAAGCGAAGAACATCAAGACGGTTTCAACTGCTCCGCTGCCTTTGGGATAGCTTCACTGCCAGGCAAGTTCCACGGTTTGCTCGTATAGACGACTATCTATGAATGAACCTGGTGCCTTTGAACCTTTTGTGGGTAACATTGAATCAGTGTTAAAGCGAGGGATTGCAACGCCGATCACGTACGAGCCTTTGAAATACAATAAAATTGTCGCCTTCGCGAACAGGAAATATTTGGACCCTTGAAAAATACGCGGACCCTACGCAATAAGCTGTGCATAGACCCCTACGTGTTTAAAAAAACGTAGGCCATATGCGCACATGGAGTGACACAGGTGGTAGCTTTGTTTTATGATAACTTAAAAGGATTCACGGTATTGCGCACATAATCAAAGTATGTCAAATCAAGTCTTTTTAAATCCAAACGCGCAAATCAAAACTTGGCCCGGAGCTGTCCCCGGTGTTGCTTGACCTCCAGTGGATTAAAAGCTTCATGCGAGGAGCAAGGACGGGATCACCATCCGCTTCCTTGATAGGGCCCTCATCCATGATCCTCAGTTGGCCATAGCTGATCGAAAGGAAAATCAATTAGCCATATCCCTATTCTCAGAACGAGCCACATTTCCTTGCCAATCAACTTCAAGCAAAATCTAAGAAGAAAGGCTTTACTTGTAACGAAGAAACGGAAACATAGAGGCTCCAGCTAAATCTAAAAGAAGAATTTACGTGAGGTTGTTAATTTTGGAGCTTCAGTGCCGCAAGAATTACCGTACTAGCCTGTAGGCTGTGCTGAGGTATGGAATTAGTTCAACAACGAGCCAGGTATCTTCTTTTGAAGCTCGGCGTCCAAATTTGTCACCGCCTTCATAGCCTGTCAAATGCAGATGCAATGACCAAATGGTTGCGCGTGAACAATCTGATGGGATCGCAAACGTATTCATGCGGAGATGGCCTGGGAAGGACGCAAGAGAATTCAAAAGTACCACTTCTTAAATTTAAAGAAATGGAGATGGAGGCCAAGATGTATATGTAATAGCTACTTGCATCACAGGGATGTCCAGGACATACAAGGCAGACTCACAGATTCCTTTCTTCTCGGAGATTAGCTCCTTCCATCTGTACTCTGATCCACGGCAGTGCCTCGGGATTGAGGTTGCTCTCCTCTGCGAAGCGGCGCAAGTGAACAACATGCTCTGGTTGTTCATCACATTCTTCCTGGCAGAATGCAAGTGGATGTAGTGAGGACCTAGTTCGATAGTGTCCATAGATACATCGAGAAATCATTTCAGGGGACTTTTTGCCCAGTGGGCTCCAAATCAGGACCATGCCTCGGATGCCTGTGAACAGGCTTTTCTTTTGTAGATCTTCCTTTTGGGCGTTTCCAGCGTGCAAAAGGCAGTCTGATTGCAAAAAAAAGCATAGCATTCGGATAATGGCACAACAATTCGAGCAAATGCACAAGAATGTGATGGCATAAACTCATGGCTTGTCTGTGCAAGGCATAGACAATGCAAGTTCTGTAAGTGGTCGACTTCATTGGTTTCTGCGCCGTGAAGATGCTCTTGTCGTTTCGTTCTGCAAAGCTCCGCGCTACACATGAAACTGGCCACGCAGGCCTATCTATTACCAGAAAGCATCGGGCATTCCAGCTGAATTTCAAACTACACTATACAACGTTTCTAAGCACCAGGAACCTCACTTGCTCCTTGCTGCGTCTGCCACAGCCGGAGCCAAATCTTCTGCGCCCTCATCCTCGAAGGAACGTAGGTAAGCCCGGAACTGAGAAACGGCTTTGCAGAATTCGACCCAACAGTCCTTGCCAGCATGCATGTGCTGCCATTGGCGATCTCGGACGTAGATATCTAGCAAAGATTGCTTCACTGGAGTT
>Ga0126342_10001673_pt1 | contig 32170 bp, 26 predicted proteins | sample Cyp1metagenome_FD_92528 | JGI IMG/M metagenome (GOLD analysis project Ga0126342, IMG submission 92528) | Coral microbial communities from Lord Howe Island, Old Settlement Bay, Australia - Cyphastrea 1 metagenome | ecosystem: Host-associated > Invertebrates > Cnidaria > Coral ...
TGAAGGACTCTTTCAAAACCTTCCAAAACAAAAAACAACAAAATGTTGTTGAATACACGTGCATGACAAACATGCATGTGCCTGCATGGACCACTGCCAAAGGCAACGTGGTCATGTTTTTACCCTAATTTGTTCGCATTTCGCGATCACAAACCAAAGAACATACATGCAATGGGAAAACAACACAACTGGCCAGGCACACATGCAGGATTGAAAAACATAATAGTACAGATTCGACAAAAAAAAAAGATACAAATTATATAACTTAACTTACAAAACCTATAACATAACTTAACATAACTTCAAGTTAACTTCCTTAAGTCCTTTTATAAAGCCCATAAGTCCAACTTAACTCAAGGCACCACCTTGTATGGATCCATGATAGCTCTGGACCTTGGCCACGTGCCTCCTCTAGGGCTTTCAGCTCGTCTTCAGAAGCGGATTTGGACTCCTCTCTTTCCTCAAGAGAACGATGGAGTTTTAATTCCCAGATAGGAGTTGCTAAAATTCCACTGATCCCACTACATAGAATCATGAAATTCATTGAACTGCACTGTTCTATTTTTTTTAAGTGTTGCTAATATATACATATATATAATATATAATGTATAATATATATATATATATACACATATATATATAGAGGGTGATTTTTTTTACGTTGACAAAGCTCAAACAAATACATATATATATATATATATAATATTATGACCTATACGTACATATATATATATATAGGTCATTATATTATATATATATATTATTATATATATATTATAAATATCATATTGTGCATTTATGTATAATTCTGGACCAACTGTTGCCCAAATCACTGGACTCGCCATGTTGAGACCATGGGTAAAATCCCCATGGTTCCATGGTTTAGTCTCCATGGGAATCATGTCCAAATCCACTTTTGATTCCCATTTCTGGCTGGCTTATCCAGTCCAAATTTCTGTCAAAGGGCACAATATTGATGTCCGCCCCCGTGCATTTTTGCTTAACATCCTCTGTGGTTCAAAATGCAAACTCTATTTGTAGCTGGCTTTGGGAGTTCAAACACTTGCTGAAAGGATATTTGAAGAACTGGGAACAAAATGATGACAATGTTTACAATCATATACGAGATCAATTCTAACCGTATGAAGTTGCCTTTGTCAGTATGAATGAAACTATTATATACTATTCATCTTATAAATAGCTAATTATCTAAGATATATATTGTGAGCCAATTCAGCAAGTTCGATCAAGTATGATCAATTATGACTATTTATGAGCGGTTATGATCGACTACGACTATTCATATATTATTCTCATACGCATCAAAACATCCACCAGTGTCTGTGTCAGCGACATTTCCCGCCGCCAGGTCACTTGCAGCAGCAAGGATAGCGCCCTGCTGCAGTTGTACCACGCTGCCCAGTGGTCTTCGTGCAACGTGCAGGCGTCCCGTAACAATTCCAACGCCTCCTAGCTGAGACAAATTGAGAATCTGCGGTTTTTGAAGGTGGTTCCTAGAATTTTTGAATAGATTTGGGTGGATCTTGTTAATTTGGATTCATACATATATATATAGTATCTTTAGATGGATTCTATGGTTCTAGGTTTTCATTGGGTCTATATGGGTTGGAACTCTGGATCATGAACTGATGGATTTTAAGTGGCCTTCTTTGGTGTTTATGATGCATTCCAGGTCGGTCCCATATCCCATCCATGTTCGGTGTTTTTGCCTGCCGCCCGTTTGGGGAACAATGTTGGATAATGTTGGCAAATATGAGATATGGGGGTTTCCATAGGGAGTACCCCAATAGCTGGATGGATTATAATGGGAAATCCCAAACAAAATGGATGGTACCCGGGGGTAGCCCTATTTTAGGAAACCTCCATATGGATGCCAAGAAATTGTCCTCTTGACGCCGATTCTGACGCGGCAAGGGATAGAAAGTACATGAACATGAATCATTTCCTTTGAGATGATGTGCGTTGTTTCTTTTCTATCGTGGAGTCTCGGATCTTTAGATATTCAATACTTGAAGATACTTGAAGCATCTCCACAATGTATCTAATATTGCCTACATGGACTAAGACCTTGGCTATATCTGGATTTGTTATTCAAAAGAAACAACTGATTTGAGTTTGAGCTCATGTTTGATAATGTCTCCAATATCAACCATCAATTTCTCGTTTCATCCCCATGTTGGATCTTCAAATCCCAATATTTTCTTAGAAAATATCCACATGTTTGTTGATTGAAATTGACATGTGACTGCTTCATAATGCCGGATATGGATAGTTGGTTTTAAGGGAACATGTGCAGGAAATCCATGGTATTTTTGTTCACTAAATATAGGTTTTTCCTGCAGGTTTTCCCTTCCCATTTCGAGGCTGTCGTATCATCTCAAGGGGATCCAATCCCAGTCATCGCCAGTCGACTGGCAGCTCCTTACGTCCTGGTTTTCGTATCTCCATACTTCATATTGAAGTAGGATGAGATAGGATGAGATAGGATGAAATAGGATGAAATAGGATGAACATACGTAGGTACATCTGAATCTCTGCAGTCACAAATTGTCCAAACTATGTCTACTAAGTCTACTTGTGAAAGTTAACTTAGGTAAAGTTCGTAGAAGTTGACTCAAACTCTGCGTAAACCATTTTACCTCCAGTTAACAGAAATATGCAAAGCCTAATATGACTGTATTTCATTTTCCCTGAGTTTCCCTTGTGTTGTCTTAGTTTGTAAATGTTTGGGGTTTCCATAGCTAAAGGTTTGTAGGTACTTTTGGAATATCTATATACATTGAACTGCACACGGGTAGTAATATGTGGTAATTGTATAGGTGGTTAAATCCCAAAAATGGGGTTCTCCGAAGACTTTGTGGGCTGTTGTTCCCACTATTGGTTGATTGCCGGCAACCTCAAGTAAAACTGGATTATGTTGACCCATCAAATTTCTCGATTATATCAACAAAATTCACGCTTTTGATGTGATTTTAGGTTTGTCCGAAAATCGGCTAAATAGTTTCATGATCTCTCTCATTCAATGACGAATTTATGATGTGCTATGCCACATCATCAAATCCGAGGATTTCTGTTTCATCATTTTTCTGAACTTGATCATTCGATGGATGTAGCAGCCCTTATAGATTTAGTAAATAACAGTAAACAAGATCATAAAACACCATAAATATATAAATTATCACCAGATTTCGTGGGATTTTGCGATTTTTTTGCTTGCCAAAAAAAAAAACATGGACGGCTTCATCGCACCTCCACGGATGCGCCCCGGGAACATCCCAGGCCCGCAGCATCAGGGCGACGCCTGCCCCCGAAAATAGGTGATTTAGGGGTACCCCCAGTTTAGGAAACCTCCATAATATATATGATATATAAAAGAGCTTATATCATATATCTTTGACATATTAGATATACCTAATATCACATAATATCACATGTTCTTCTACATGTACATATGTTTTTCCCCACCTGCCAGGTGAGGGTCTAGATTTTATGAGGCACTGCGAGCTGCAGATCTCAGGCACTGCTGGACCTCAACCGAGCGCCCACTGAGATCTGGCGCTCGCGGTTGATGTCCTGCAGCGCCATTTCACAGAGAATGTCAGAATATATGCCAGGTAGAATGCCAAATAAGATGTCAGAATAGATATCAAATATACATAATATGATATAATGCCAGGATAGAATGTCAGAATAGAATGTCAGATAGAATGCCAGATAGAATGCCAGAATAGAATGTCAGAAAATATATGCCATATATATACTTCCACATGAGATCTCACAAACTGTCAAAATAATGTCACGGTGGGCATCACTCTTAGTAAAGTAATTTTCGAAATGTCCGATAAAAAAACACAATAAGTCAAAACCCTGGTGCCCTAGGAACCCCAAAGAGAGCTTGTTTATGGATGATTATTGCCCGAGTCATATGGTCATTTCATAGCCAGGAAGCTTGGGCGCATGCAGTAAGGCAGTGCCCAGCGAACACCTTGCAAGGTGCCACATGGTGCCGGTGCTGTTGGATCTGTCAACCATAGATCCAAAGCCCGCATAGGAAAGCACAGGAACATCGTGATTTGATGAAGAAAAACGGGGATTTCATGATTTCATGGGATTTATATAAGATTTACAATAGCTAAGTTGGTGTTTGACTTCAATAAACATGGTTTTATGATACTCTTATATACTCTTATCTATAGGAAAACCAACAAACATAGCTGGGGGGCCTACATTGCAACTGCCCGGATTTCGTTCCAGCTTGGGCAGCTTGGGGAGTCTCGCTTCTAGGCTTCTGGACTTGGAGCTAGGAACATAATGGCTGAACAATGATTGAACAGTGGTTGAACAAGTCCTCCAACTGGGAACAGCCGCATGGCGGCTTCACATTTCAGGGCGTCACGTGGAGCCAAACAGCAGAACCAAAGTGTGTCCCGTTTTTAAAGTTAGTGTACCATTTTTGCTACCCAAATCCGACTGGATCCACTGTTTTCTCGTTTGCATCATGTTGGATGTTGAATCTCATGACCAAACCCTGACAATTGATACACATGATATCAAATGATAATGGTGAAACTTGGGTTGCCGGAAATTGCTGGCTCTACATCTAGCGGATTGCTGATGCGTTTTATCCAGGTCATTGCCCATGATCGCTGGTAATATACAATGATCTTCCAGCATCTATTATATAATGCCAACCCATCTCTGTCAGGGGAGCAAGAACATACATTCCACTGATTCCACATTGTAACTGGATAAACCCAACTTCTTGTTGATTTTGCCGGCTTGTCTGAAATTGGGCTATGCCCAGATCCCATGGTTTAACAATTCTCCCCATGCAAATCTGTGCGTTCGGCCATAATGGCCATATCCCATTCTTGGGCAAAACTGTGTTCATGTCTGCCTCCGCTGGGGGTTGCCTGAAAATAAGCTTACCCTATAAAGTTGATGCTTAATCATCATTTTGTTTTCCTTATCAATCACATTGAGCCGGCCATAACTGAAGGAGATACAAACTATTTTCAGACACCCAAGTTATGTTGTTGACTATATACCTCCCATTAATCAATCATATGATATCCCCATTTCATGTATTTCCCACGACATGCCAGGTTCAACCATCAAAACTGGTCGTTGTTAGCAACAAAAAAGGATGCTTAACTATTTGACCACCAAAAAAGAGGTTCAACCTCTTTAACATGGAGGTGTTCGCCATCAAACTTGGAGGTTTTAGTTTTAGCCATCAAAAATGAAGGTTGAATCGTATAACCCATCAAACTTGGAGGTCCAAATCCATTGCTTCCATCCACTTCCCGCCATTTCCATCCCCTACCCCAACGGCCCAACAGTCTGCGCTGAGCTGCTGCAGCCTGGCGCGCTGCACCGCTGCCGCGTCCTGCGGCAGCAGCAGCAGCGCCTTGCGCAGCAGCGCCAGCGCTGCCGGCAGCGCGTCCGCGGCGGCCGGCGACGCGGCGGACTCGTCGTCGTCGTCGTCGTCGCTGCCGACGAGTTTTTGGACCTTTTCAAAGGGGCGGAGCCATGAATAATGAAAGAGGGACAATTAGAGTGACATATTAGAGGGAAAATAGCTTCATTGAAATGTTGATGATCAAGTTGTATCTTAATTTAAGTCGAGTAGAGGAATGGTGATAATTACAAAGCTAATTAATGAAACACATATGATAACTATGTTTGAATAGTGAAAAGGAAGTACATTATGAATGTAATAAAAATATAAAAATATTCAAAAAATATATTCACAATGATAATGACCCATTGATAGGTCACAATCTATGTACATAATAGTGATGGGTAGTAGTGGTAATGGTGGGCGTACTCTTTTAAAATATGTATTGATGTAAGTGCGTGTATGTATGTTTATTTTAGTAGGTTCTGAAAATGCTAATGGTGATATTCAATAACAATAATGAGCGTGATAATGATAGCGAGAGAACTTGAATGGATTTTGTATAATTTGATGGAATTGGCATGATTTGGCTTTTGCTGACTGGGTGAGAAGAAAAAATGGCGGTAGCTGCAAGATGAAGGAGCAAGTAGCTCTAAAGGAGAGGTCGTTGAGGTGAGAGCTGGCTCATAGCTCAAGAAGAAGTAGTCTGGAGAATAGCTCACTCAAAGAAGGTCCAATCATGTGTACAATCTTTTTTTAACGGTCGGTTATCGAATCCAGTCAGTCACTCACCTGTTCTTTCGACATCTCATCTGAAGTTCTCCTTCAGTCATCAGTTGAACTCATCCGTCAACTCAATCTGCAATTTTCTCATTCAATCAGTCATTTAGTGAATCATCCAATCATTCAATTAAGTGCTTTCATACGTACTCATGTGCATCAGCATCATGGACAAACCACCCGATAAGCACTTCACTGCAATTAAATATCTTAAAACTCGTGCCTGGACAACGGGATCGCAAAACAGTCAGGCAAAGACAGTATAGATCATATCAGACTCATATCCATACTGCTTTCTCCACCTTTTTTGGGGGGTTTAACAGAAACATGCGATACTACCGTGGATGGTTGCGAAATCTGCGCCACTTTAAAAGGATGGTTGAAACCCCCAAAAAAAAACATGGGATGTTTACCACCTATCAACTGGTGGATTTCGCAACCATCCACGGTATCGCATGTTTAAAACGGTGCCTTCAACGCTCCCAGAAGATGCAGCAGCTCCGCAGCATCAGCATCTGAGAGGCTCTGGCCCTGGCCATAGCGCTGCAACGCCTCTTGGTAGAGCTCCTGGTGGCAGCAGCGGAAATGGTGAGTTCAAGCGCCCCATAAAATTTCCCAAACCAAAAATCTCAAGTCTACGTTATTAAATAATTAATAGTAGTTATATAACCTCATATAGTCACATATAATCATAGTCATACACACATACTCCCATCCCTAACGCTCCAAATACCATCTGGGAAGGTTTTCATTTGAACCGCCAAAGCCACGCCAACAACACAGTCTGAGAATGTGTTTGGAGCCATAAGTATTGATCAACCAATGACTGATGGTTACAGTAGTGTGTAACATGTTGTTATATTACACTCATAACTTACAGTCATAGTTACTGTATATCCTCATCTTGCCTGGATCAAATCCTGATTTTTGCTGGGTTACAGGGCATACTATAACGATTCAGTTTCTTTTCCAACAACAGACATTTTCTGGATACATTAAAGTCATTCACCAACATGAAACAATGTCATTGTGGGACTTGTGGGATAGTTTACTGAAACCTTAACCATCATTCCCGGTGATGTCACAGTGCTTGCTCTTTATAATTGTGCAATATTGATATTCCACTATCATCACAAATCCCCATAAAATATCCCCATGATACCATCAACTTTCATGGTTCTCTCTCATGCAAAAATTTCCCAATCCCATCAACATCCAATCATCTCCTATGATTCCTATGTTAAGTATGTTCCGTATTCTTCCACAATGTTTCATGTTGAAATCCCTATGATGTTACCCTCTGGTAAACATACAAAAATCTATGGAACATCACCATTTTTTTATGGATAAATCAGGTAAATCCATTATAAATGGCCATGTTCAATAGTTTTTTGTGTTAATATGTGTATAGTTGGTTATAATGGTTTAATGGTTTATAGTGGTGAATCATGGTTAATAACGTTTAACAGTGGTTTCTAATGGTTATAATAATGGTTTATAATGGTTATAATAATGGCTATCCCATATAAATCCCATATAAATTCCCTATTAATCCCATTAAAACCAGCTATGCCACGGCGAAACCGCTGTCCTCAGCGCCTTTCAGGTCGCCGGCCTTATGCGCCTTGACGCCCGCCGAGAACGCGCCGCTGGCGCCGGCGAGCGCCGGTAAGCGCTCCAACGTCATGGCGCTGTGGCGACCGGTGACCGGTGACTGCAGTAAAGGGATGTATGGATGGTGGTTATAGTTTCACATATATATATATATGATATATATATATATATATGTATATGATATATGACATATATATATATGATACTGTATCAGTTTCATTTTTTGGGATATCTATGGATATGTGATCTGCAGTTTAGGGCTCTGAAGGACCGTAATTGGGTCGCCAGTGGGCCTTACAAAATAGCCGACACATGGAAATCAAACAGATATAATGTTGCATCCTGATTATGGCGGCTAGAAATTTCCAAATTATTCAGAACCCATGATTAGATTGGAACTTTCACCATTGTTGCAAGATTTTTTGCCAAACCATTTGTCTTGTCCAAAAAAAAAGGTTGTGTGAAAAATATCCTGTTTTTTTCTGGAAAAATCTTGCTTGTCTACCTTTCCCAAAAGAATCAGATCGCTATTAAACCCTTAATTATTGAAGAACAGTTTTTTCATGTTTTTTCACAAATTTCCAGGGCACTGGACCATGTGAGGGTCCAGTTCACTTTAGTCAGTAGGTTTGTTGCCTAGGTTCGGAATTACTGCAAACTTTTCCGGAGGTGATCCTGGAGCCAAGAGAAGAACGAACACTTTTCCAAAAGCACCCGTCTCTTGATCTTGTCTTTTCTTTCTTTTATTGTGTTTGTTGATTTCTCTTTCTCTGTCTCTTTTTCTTTCTTTCTTTCTTTCTTTCTTTCTTTTCTTTCTCTGTCTCTTTTTATTTCTTTCTTTCTTTCTTTCGTTCGTTCTTTCTTTCTTTCTTTCTTTCTCTCTCTCTCTCTCTTTTCTCTTCCTCTTCCTCTTCATGCTCCTCTTCTCTTTCTTTGTTTCTCGCTCTCTTTTTTCTTTCTCTTCCTCTTTCTTTCTCTCTTTCTCTTTCCCTCTTTCTCTTTCTCTTCCTCACAAGTACTACAAGTTAACCGCCAAAAACAGTTTTTATTCAATTTCAATTGTCGGATTGTCACCAATTGAAATATTTACTTTAATGTATGATAATGTATGATCGTATTTTATCTGGGGAACAGCTTTTGAAAAGGGTAGAGCATTCATTTGAGGGGGGGCACACAAATCAGGACGGAATATTGCTCCAGTATCCACTGAAAACTGCAGAGGGAAACCGCATTTTTTTCCACACAAAATAGGTGGTTTCTTGAAAGTGTGGCTTTGTCTTTAGGTACCGTACCACAAAAAAAATCCCATGGTTCATATTTGTTCGTTCCTGTTAAATGGTCATTTTCTGGACATACCCCTTTTGATACACGGCCATTTCCCTAGATTTGGAAACCCTTGGTTTTTCCCATTGTAAATTATCCCTCCAACGGAATGGCCATTGGCAAAATCAAGTTCCAGGATTCTGGGCACCCCACTGCCCCCATCTGCTGAGCTTTCTCGTTGTGCCCTCAGGTGCAAGGCCACCCACATGTAGGGTTTATGAGAATCTGAAAAACATGCGAGGAATCCAATGCCAAACCCCTTTCTCAGTTTTTTTTTAAATAATATGTGTGATGATGTGTGATGGCTTACTCAATGCAACAATGATCAAAGCCAATGATGCTTGAGGTTTCTGTGAGCAATCCAATATTTTGAAAAAATCATCTGAGTAACTTTCAGCTAGGAATGAAATTGCCTAACCGGAGAACCAATCAAGTCAAGGTGATTGGAAAATCCATATCCTGTACCCATCATGTCACGACATCTCAGGACATCAAACTAGAATGATAAGACAAACTGCCGCAATCATCGTCATTACAGTATCATCATCATCATCATCATCATGACCATCATGACCATCATCATCATCATCATCATCATCATCATCATCAATGCTGATACCAATGATATATTAATGATAACACTACTGCTAGTTACTACTAGTTACTACTAGTTACTACTAGTTACTGCTAGTTACTACTAGTTACTACTAGTTACTACTAGTTACTACTAGTTACTACTAGTTACTACTAGTTACTACTTACTACTTACTACTGCTACTGCTGCTGCTACTACTGCTGCTACTACTGCTGCTACTACTACGACTACTACGACTACTACTACTACTACTACGACTATACGACGACGAGGACGACGACGACAACAACAACAACAACAACGACAACAACAACAACAACAATTACTACTACTACTACTACTACTACTCCTACTCCTACTCCTACTGCTACTGCTACTGCTACTGCTACTGCTACTACTAATAACAATTGATAATAATAATACTAACACTAATACTAATAAAATAATCATCATCAGCGCCAGCAGCCGGACACGCAGTCAAGGGCATCAGCGACACAGGGTTTCCCTGACACACGAGCCCGTTGAAATGGCGCTGGTGTCACCCAAGCCTCGCCAGGTGCAGTCTAGCTCCACGACGAAGGGTTCCCTAAATGATTCAGATTACCCTCCGGTAATTCATAGGGCCATACAGATTAATGGATATTAATGGGACAATCTATTGGTATAATTGGTACATCAGGGTGTAAATATATATATATATATACATAGGTATATATATATGTATATATTATGTGCAATGCGCGTGCGTATATATGCATGTATATATATATATATGCAATATGATGATATATAATGACAAGCCACCATTGGCAACTTGGTTTTTCCAGAACGAGTTGTAGTGGATTTCAAACTGCTATGTTTGACACCCGAGGCTATCCTCCAGAAAACTAACCAGGACTAAAAAAGATATGGACATCTGCTAAATTTAACGATGGTGGCGACATGGGTCCACATGGTTGATTCATGTTGATTCGTGTTGGCCTACTGGGGGCTCAACAATCAATACCCACCCCCAGTGGATGAAATGTCTGCTCTGCTTGCGGCTGTTGGATGCTAACCACATTGATTCTTTCATGCAAGAAATAATCGGCCATTTCTGGGGTTTCGAGTCATTAAGTCGTTGTGCTTCATGATTGAGAAATGACAAAATAGTACCCCCAAACAAAATCAAAGACCTGTTGCTGTACCCCTGTAAGCTGATCAGAAGCATCAACGTCATGTTTTCGGTTCACCTATATACTTGATCATGTGACATGGAACCCAGCAATGACTTAATATGGCTTTTACTTAATCATGCTTACTCTATCCAAATCTATCCATTAAACCAAAAAGGAATGGACTGCATTTTTCAAGTTCCATACTTACGTTGAATCAAGTTCCACTACTTGCTGGATTGTGCTTCCACAAGTTTTGGACATCCTCGTATCGAATCCTTAGCACTACAAGTCGCTACGCGTTTTTGTTTGCCCCGCGCTCTGAAAGATCTGAGAGCTTTGCGGCAGTTGCCAATGGTCAGTGGTTGCGCCCGAAATCATCCAAATCTGACAGCGTGTCTTGCCGACATGTTAGAAGTAGTTTCCGCGAAAACCTAGAATCTAGAAGAACCGCCTGACTTCATAGTATCAAAACATATCAAAACAGGTTTCCACATGTTGATTCTTTGTGCAGTCACGGGTTGAGTACATGATCCATTTCACTCACGCAACAGAAAACACAGAAGATTGATGCCGCGAGAACGGAAGCACTAAAGCTCCCGAGTCCCTGTCTGAATGAAGGTGAAAGAAACTGCGTCATAAACCACCAAATCTCATGAAACTCCGAAACATTATTCAAGCTCTTTGTCTTCCATGTTGGATTTGGCATCAAAAATCAATACATATCAACGCCAAACTCATCCATTGCCTGTAAATGTCGTGAAATCTCATGAAATGCCACCCATCTCAAAGCTGTCCCGGTTTTCAACCACTGGCCCTTCAAGCTACGGAAGACGCCATGGCCGCTGTTGTTCACGGCTGGCAAGGTGCAGGAACAGTCACAGGGAATGGCCTTACAGTGGATGGTTGCGAAATCCACCAGTTGATACGTGGTTTTATTGTGTTTTATCCCAAATTTCAATAAATTTCACAGGCTTTCAACCATCCAAGGTGGTGCAGGATTTTCTTCCATCATCCACAGTAATTATCAAGCTTTCTGGTTGAACTATGTTGAATTCTGAATTCAATTTGCACCACATTCTATCGTAATTAAAACCGGAAGATCTACACGTATGGTGTGATGTTTGAAGTGATGTTTGAACAATGCACAATGCTGCAATTTACGGGATACTGTCTTTGCACCGTTTTGACACTATCCGGCATTATATGACACCACACAGGCACATGCACAGTATGTCAGAATGTCTCTTCTTACAACAATGTGTATATATATATAATGGAAATTTCCATGTCAGTACCGGTATCAATGCATACATGCATGGAATATGTCTAATTATCAACAAATGTGCATGACGGTATTCAGTAATCACTTTAATCTCTGCAACTCTTGACCTATAATTTGCCCAACATTCCCAGCCCCTGTGGTGCACCAGCACTCATTTCGACGCTGCCCTTTCCGTTCCCAATCGCGTTGGCTCCTCTTCATCCCAGCAAATTGCCACTATATGTCACAACATCCATAGGATCCGTTATACACCGTTTATATAGCCTTGTGACATTCACACACACATAGATATATATATATATATGTATATACATATGTACAACAGTTGTACAACGCTCAATCCTTTTCACAGTGCAGAATTGGTCACAGGAAGGCCAGGTGACCGCACACAAATATCAAGCTACTCGGAACTGAAAGGAAACACATGGCAATGTATCAGTCCGTAGTGTTGCTACTGCGCAGGGGCATCAGTCCCTGCCAAACCAGTCGCACATAGTCGCACCCTGACGCGGGGTAGACGATGCATCCGACAAATGTCGACGAGACGCTAGTCCACGGATCGTTTGCCACGAAGCATTTCGCTGAGTTCAGAACAAGCTTTACCTGTCCACAGCCAAAACAATGTAGACAAGGAACCACAATGGATTTGCCTGGATTTGTGCATGTACTGCATAAAACAATGACCGCTCTCTCCCCATCTGCACATATATTGCAGAATATATGTGCATCCTGATCTTTGTAATGACAACGTCTGCCAATCATTCATAAAAGGACAAGAATAGAAACGAGGCAAAATCAGTATAGAATATCACACACAAACACATCTACCGTGTACACACAAACCATATTCCACGTAGGTATATAAGTACACACAAACGTGACTTCCAAAGTTCTTACCAACTGGACAGGGCCTGGTTGCTGGCGATGCGAGTTAGGGTGACATCAGATGGTTGCAAACTCTGCATCTACATTACTCCCCGCTGAAGTTGAGGGATACCATGGATATTCAACTTATTGAACCCTGGAAGAAGATTTTCCATGTTTTTCCTATGTCCTGTACTCCTCTTAGACATGTTCTTTGTATAGTTTTTCCTCTCGAACTCGCCATGCCCGGCTTAACTCAGATTTCATAAATGACAGGAACACATGGATTTTCCCTTGTTTTCCCGAGTGAACAAAATGGGGTTTCCCCAGTGGTTTCCCACCACTCTCCGCATCCATTGGACCAGCTGCTTTGTCTTGTTTGCTCGGCGCGCCAACGCCGTTCTTCTGTGCGAAGGCGATAAACGATGAAGGCCACAAAGCCTAGACCAAATAAAATCCTCGGCCAGGGAGGTCTTTTATACGATGGGGTAGCTTCAATATAGATGAGTTCCTGATTGAAACGTTCATTCATAATGATCCAGGTTTTCAACTTGTTCAGTTTCTTAGGGATTGCCATTTATGATATATTACTTGTATAAATCCCACTTTACATTTACACTTCTCGAGGATTTTTGCCCTAAATTTCTAGCGGACCCATGGGTTTCGTCCATTTCAAGCGCAAACTTCAAGGTCACCCATTTTGAAGCTGAAGTGCGCAAATGAATACAATGGTGATTCTCATGGGAATTCATGGGAATTCCTTTCTACTTTCTGTCCTTGTAGTTATTCCCAGCTTGACATAGACATATAATCATTCATTATATATATATATACATATAGATATTATATATTAGACACATATAATATATTATGTAATTAGAATATATATATATGTTTACTATAGTGGCGATATGGAAAGAAAATTCACAGGGATCAACTCTCGCCGCATCTGGCGCCGAGCGTCAGAAAGTATATCCAAACAGGCCTGGCATGGGCTTGGACCAAGCCCCAACCCTTCTGTTGCTTCCATGGTTGGTTCCTTAAACACTAAATGAGCACTATACATCAATGCATAGCTAGATATAGTGATATATATATATATATATATATATATATGTAATGTATATATATATTATAAATGTGTATATATATATATATATATGGTAATCAGCTAGATATAGAGCAATTAATCGCTATATAAGACTACATACTGTATCTAGTTTCTAATTCTCAGAAAAAAAAAAAAACATCAGCCACACCACATAGCCCAACCGGCACAGCTGGACGAAACGTCAAGCCACGTCTGCTCATCCTCCATGATGGAGTTCATTCACAATGGCAGATTTGAGCACGGCACGGGAGATCTATATGGCTATAGTCTATAGTGGTAGTGGTAGTCCGTGCGGAGTATGTCGGATCAGTGCACGATGTGCCATGTGAGTTTGCATCAGAAAACGCATGTAATATTGGTATGCAAAAAGGCCTCCATGTATACTACAATTAACATCAGTTAATGTTATATTGTAAATGCGTAGTGCATCAGTGCATTTGCGCTTATTTGTGCATACATGTCCGGTTGGTTCCCAGCTCTCGTGCAAAAAATTCAACTACTGGTGGTTCTGTAAAGCTAAGAGTCTAACTGGGAACAGCCATGATGTAATTTAATATAGGTTAATAAAATATGGCTGTATGACAACATCTATCTCTCGTTCGCCGATAACTCTTCCGTTACACCGTCAACCTCTCATGTCTCACCATCTCCCATAGTGGCCACGGCTGCAGGTCGGCAAGGCGTGGAGCACACCCATGTTTGAAGAAACCATGAAGAAACCCAATACGGTTCATGTCGATACGGGGCTCCAAGGCAACCGCCGCCTGATTCAGCAAGGTTGCCTCGCCTACGCTGACACCTGAGGAATCTGAGAAGATCAACTATGGTGACAACTTTGCACGCAAGGGCAACATTCAACGGGACAAATGTGGTTTTGATCTGAACATTCAACGCATCTTAAAAGTGATTTTGAATTCTGCATTGGATATCTGGAACGGAAATGTCAGCTCCCGTACTTAACCCCCTGGCTGTCTCCCCTTTGAAATTTAAGGACCCCAGCCACAAAACCTCAAAATGTTGCGCATGTCTGGCATTGCATGTTCAACTCCCTATATTAAAAAAATAGTTGTAGTTGGTTCAATGATCCAAGTTGGAGATATTTTATATTATCTTGGGTCCTTAGATTGGACGTGACCACCCTGGGGATCTGGATACATATATATATATATATATGTGTATATATATATAATATACCAAAAAACAATCAAATACACGCACAATCACGCACACACATATGTATAATATATATATAGAGAGAGAGATAGATTTAAATGTTGAAATGATATGCGTATACATGTACCCTGGTTTGCCTGGCTGCACCATCCATCCATCAAGTAAGAATTGTTCAACAATGAAGGGTGGTAAACCACGTGGGTAGCGTTGTATATCATCTCGTATGTTTTAACACAGCCAGGGAAAAATGGATGAACATGGCCCATCATAAATGATTTACCTGTTATTTGGATATTGATTGTCCATAGCTATGTTAAATTACCAAAAGGAACACACACACATATATATATATGTAGACGTGAGGATATACATGGATCCATTTGATGGCATCCTTCCTTGCATCTTACCCGAAGATCATCATCATCATCCTCATCATCATCATCCTCATCCGGTGTCAGATGCAACAAATCCCAAAGCTGATTCAAGTCCCAGCACATCCCAAGGTAGAATGACTTGTTTTTGAGTGAACATGTGGTTGCGATCAAATGACGTCTCCTTTGAGCTTGGAATAAATCTCTCTCTCTCTCTGTGGGACGCATCCATTTGCTGATATATGCTGATTCTGGATGAATGATAAGTTGCATCCATACATCTTTCTTGCATCGACAAGTTCGCACAAGGTTCACGTGCAGGTTGCCTGAATGATCTGAATGTACGGAAAATAGTGATGAAATGTGATGAATCATTCTGAATAATGGATAATACAAATCAATGTGACATAGATCGGTATAAGCTCTATTTCGCGGTCATTCCAGCACTGGGCCACTTGGCTTCCCAACGGCCAGCTTCAAAAGGCCAACTCAAACTGCTGGATTAATCCACCAGCAACCTGCAAACAGCTCGAGGAAACTGGGTGGCGAATGAAGAATGGACATACCCTCTGGTAATTTCACATGGCTGTTGAAAATCAACAGTTTTAAGGAAATCATGTACAAATTCAGTTTTTCCGTAGCTATGTTAAATTACCAGAATGTCTGTAGAAATTGGCCCTGGGGGTGCCCGACACAATTCCTGGTGATGCGGCTTTGCCCCGTAGTCATGAGATCATGACATGTCTTCGAGAATTAGTTTGGTCACTGGCGATGTTTGTTGTGCTTGATGTCAGCGTTTGTGCTTCTAGTTGGTCATGTTGTCCCACCACCGTTTACTTCGTTCCGCTCGCTGAACAATCATAGACACAGTAGGTCACTAGCCTCTCTAGGACATGGAACCAAGCTAGGCTAGCCACTGGGATATTGTGGGACCAGGTGTCAAAAATTGGCAAAACTTTCCAACTTCGGTGCTAACAAAGGCCGCACATCATTCCATCGGCCTAAAGTCTTTAAAGTAAGGCAATCGCAATTAAAAGAAAAAAAAACAACACCTCCGGGGGCAGGTGGTCACGAGTTCCTTATGGTCTGTAAAAATAACACGGTCATGTCAAATGGGAAAGTCATTGAAAGTCGTCCACTGCTCAGTTTGCTGGCCTCGTATCTCAACATGTCAGAGTCTCAGGGGCACCCGCAACTCCAATCGTCTGGCTGAATCGTCATGATTGCTCTGAAATCTTCGGCCATTTGGGGGTGATCTCTGGGTCTATGATATTTATAGATATATGCGTATATAACTCTATATATATATAAACTTATTAAACTATATATAATATGTAACTATATGTATAATAAAACTAACTGTATATATATATATATATATATTTAACTATCTATACTATATATTTATATATAATTATCTATATAACTATATATACATATATACACACATACATACATATATTGATATCGTCCACAGCGACGACGCCTCCTATGGGTTCTGGAAAACCATGCCAATCCACACAGCACCTTGAAACTGGCGCCAAGCGACTGGGATGATCTGCGTGTCAAGGAGTGAAAAAAACAACAACATGCGGGCCACAAGGACGTTTTGCAGGGTTAGGTTCGGAATAGGTGAAAAAATGGTGTGGCAATGTCTTCTCGCCATTGAAGCAATGTTTTGATACAACGCCATTGTGGGGTATGAGCTCCTGGGGAAAATCATAGAAAGCCGTGTTGGTTGCCTAATATTCCAATATGTGTCCATGCTTTGTTATATTTCGGACAGCTAAACATATACAGTAACGGTGGGACGATACGGTATTGTTATATGTGTTTGATGTTGGATCATATAATCTTAATCATATTGGTATATGTAATTCAAAAAAAAAACACAACCAAACTATATTTGGATAATCCCCGGATTCTCATGTTGGGATTCCCCATGCAGTCTTTCGTAAGATCCAAATTATGGTTGGGCCAGCTGGGCTGCTGACCTATGGCGCAATCCAGGCCTGGCAGGTGATGACAAAGAGATGGCTATTGTCACTTATGAGCTGCCATACTTTATCACATACTGTAAATTATATATATCTATGTATTGAAAAGTTCTAATTTGATAATGTGTCTCAATGTTTTTCAATTTTAAAATCAACACCGCAAATTAATCATTGGCAATGGCACATTATACAAAACCTTTTGAACCATTTGTTCTCAGGAGAATTGCATGAACATGGATGGAAATGTGAGATGTAGGATCTTAGCGCATTCAAATCACCTCTCTCATCCTCAAACATCTTCTGTAAACTTACGGGAAAACATGAAGGAGATCCGTTCTTTAAATGCTGCAGTGTCCTTTGTACAAATGTTCTTCCCTCAAAACATGTCATGTCTGATCATTTCTGTAATTAAATAGAAACTCATTTAAGTCATCCGATGAATTCCATACTTTCCACATTTAGACCATTTCAGATATCACCTACAGAAATGAATGAGAAAATAGAAAGAAATTGTTCAGCAGTCACGTGGTTGGTGGTCTCAACCTGTTCCAAACATATGAAAGTCAGTTGGCATTATCATCATCATCATCATCATCATGATCATGATCCTATATGTTGGAGAAAGAAAAAGGAGGACATGTTAAAACCACCAGCAGGTCATCAAGTCAAATAGTGCAAGTGCTCACTCAAAACGCAATGTTTGAGTACCAGCCCCCCAAAACATGAGTTGATCTGCTGTTCAAACAGCACCCCGTCGCAATTAAACGCACGAACTGACTATGTCGCCAATCTGGTTTCGACCCCGCTGGCAGCACATGAAGACCGCCACATGGCATCGAGGCTGACAAGCTTGGATTCTTTTGTGGGTCCAATGGGTCTCAAGCCGGGGGCCCAAAAACCATATGTCCAACAAGTCATCTATGTTCCCTTAGCTGGACAATCCCAACGGCTGATTTTCCATTGCCATGCAGGTCAGTAGTCCACCATTTTTTAGGCCATTTTCTGCTGGGACAAATATAATTTTGCAACCAAATGGAAGTACAATATTATATATATATGATTCTTGTCATTGTTATGTTCTGTAGAAGATTATATTTACTTATATTTACTTATCATGTTTGATTATTGTTCTTATAATTGTTGTTATTATTACAGTATTTACAGTGCAAATATGTGCAAATAAGGTTTTGTTCAGTCCCTAGACAGTGTACACACGATTTTTCTAGCTGCACACATGTGAACAAACAACATCATTGGGTCAAATCCATCATGCAAAGGATACGCAGTGATGCTGCTTCAAATAAGGCCTAAGGCCTTCTGTTTCAGGGTTGTTAACCCTATCAGGCTTAATATTGAGGGCTTATTAAACGCCTATGCCCACGGGGATTGCTGGGAGCATCATCTCAGCATATCTCAGCTAGAAATTGGTTGGCTGCACGACGAATCGGGAAGTTGCGAACCAGGCTTACTGACTACTTTGGTACCTGCTAAGCCAGGTTTTTGGCAGTGGGATGTATACACTAACCAGTTAACCATTTAGATGTGGTCAGACCACCATTTTTAGCATGGTGACATTACCACCTATTTCTATGTGGGGTCAGTCATTGGGGATTGGTGCTTTATGATTAGTCGACAAATAATTTATGATTGGATTTACCAAGGACTTGCAAATTCACCTGGTAACCACCATAAACAATCATCTCAAAATCATCATGGCTTATGGGCTATAAACATCTATGAACCATCTATATAAACTATCCCCTAAATGGTAGGTTTATCATTGGATTTCCGACATGAGTCATTGATCGTGCCTGAGTCCTCCAGTGCCAAGCTGGGTGGCGTCTGTGCCAAGCGGCCCGACCTCGAAGGCGCTGCAACGGCCGTGCAACGCTTTGTTTAAAGGTGATAAAGTGAGTGAAGTCCCAGGCACCTGAGTTGTGGCTGAGTATAGTCTTATACATTGATTTAGTTTAACCAACAAGTGAAGACATGAAAAGTGAGAAGTAGTCAAGTTTGGATTTTTACTTGCAAACGGGTCCTACCATTTGGAAATGTGGCCAGACAGAGACTCTATAGTTGAATGTCGGACAAAACATGCAAATCCGAGGTGACGCAGGTAGTTTAAATGCACATAGCTCTCTTTTAGTGGTTTAGCCAAAAAGCAAATGGTTTTACTATCATTTGCATAAAGGGAACACAAATAAACGCAACACCCCATCAACAATCTCCGGAATGTGAATTTGCATGCACACGTGCACAGGAACATGTGTACATGCATCATGTGTACATGCATCATGTGTACATGCATCTGCACATGAATGTACACGCACAAAAGTATGCACATAAATAAACATATATGCATACACATGCAAACATACATGCATATACATAGTGACACACACACATGAATCCATACACATCAATACACACACACATCAATACATACACAATATATAATTACAAGTGTCTGTGTGTGTGGCTAAGCCAGTGTTCTCTTCTTACAAACAAACTCAACTTTATTGGGACATCACATGGCTGAAAATGAAATCTTGAATCAACATGAATGAACCAAACAAACGTCTCCTTAGTACTGTATCAGAACAAATATATAAGGATATTATTTACTATTTACATTTGTTTACCATACCATGCGGCTTTATATTGCAGGCACGCAAAAGTAAGGAAGTAAGTAGGAAAAACAAACCATATAACAAACCATATATAAATAGTACCTATCTATCTTGGTCAGCCTGGTCAGCGCGCCAACTTTTTGACAAGTATAATGCGCATTAATGCTCACACGGTGCGAACCAATTTATTCACCGACCTCAGGAGGACCCGCCGAAGCGAGCAGAAATAGCAGTGGAGGCTGGCCGTAATCATTCCAATCTAACGTGGTGGATTCTTGTGGGGAAGGATTTGTTCGGGCATATGATTGGTAGCAACCATTAAAAAAAAAACAGAAACCTAATATCCAACAATAATCAGTGCCAAGAACCTATTTTTGTGGGTTACTGAACAAACTTCTTTTGACACTGCCCAAAGATTCTTGATCGAGGTGAGGATTCTCAAACGGGATGAATTTGACCGGTCATGAGGTCAATGGTGTAAAAATACGAGTCTTCATGGTGTTCTTTAAAAGTGTCTTTAACCATGGTGTTCTTTACCCATGGTCATGGTGTTCATGGTAATTCATCAAACCAAATTCTTTAACTTGCCATGGCTTCGCTATGTTGAATTGGAGAATATAGATACACGTGAGATTCCATGGCGTTTCACCATGGTTCCCTAGTGACATGTCCATCACGTGGGTGTTTGATTTTGATCCAAAGCCATGTCTCTACACTCTACACAGCCCTCCCCCCCAAGCCTATTTTGGTAGTGTTAAATCTCAATACCTTCGGGTAATCGAGCTTAGCTAAGGAAAATCACAATTTTTAATAGGTAATGCATCTAATTTCATCTATAAATGAGTCAAAGTCAATAGCTATGTTAAAATTCTGGAGAGTAATTATGTTGCATTAAATTGTTCATAAAGAAATCCACCAGTCTGGCGACTCAGACACACCTGGTGTGTCTGATACGGCAATCCAAAATCCAATCGTGAATCATATACCATGTTCCCTATCAGATTTGCCACATTGGACGTGCTGGAGGGTACCCATTTTTCAGCCACACCGGAATTACATTCTTGGATATGTTACCATCATATTCCCTTACAGAAAACAAACCAAGATTATGTGCCTACTGTATTCACTGTATTCCCATTATATCTCCAGACGTCCAATCCAGTGAAATCCCAATGGTTGGTCGATCTTCAAACCACCATTTTGATTGGTTAAAGGCTCCATTTTTATGGGCTAATCACCGTTGCAGCATATTGCCATATTATGTCCATCACATCTAATTCAAATATATGATACATGCGGATGCTTAATTTGCCATATTCTAGGAACGTCCAAAAGACTTAGTTCAGTTGGTATGAACATATCCCATGACATAACCATGTTTATATCCCATATTATCCCTTGTACAGTGAAAATCTTGTTTTTTTTAACATGATTGTCCCATGATATCACCCTAATATTCACTGGTTAAATCCCCATGATCCCTATGTTTGATGCTGAAAAATCCCCAATTTTGGTTGGTCAAGCCTCCAGTTTGAACACGTAGATTCAAATTTTATCCTTAATGATTTCACCATGATATTCGCATATATCATTCCAATTGCATCCGTATTTTGATGATTAATTTAACTTAATTTCCAATACCTCCAAACTTTTGTGCACCAAAGTGACGTGGAGGTGGCACTGCGCTGGGCGGACCAAAGGGCGGATACATCACCGGCACGGGGCGCCAGACAGGGGGCGGACCCGGAGAGATACCTCGGAGCTGTGGAAGGATTTCAGACTTCACCAGATGATTTTGGGATTTCACCAGATGATTTTGGGACTTCGCCAGATTTCGCCAATCAAATTTAAGAGCTCACCAGCTAAATCTGGGATTTCGCCAGCGAGTTTTGGATGTTTTGGGATTTGGGATTTCAGCAGATCATTTTATGGGATTTCAGCAGCATTTGGGTTCCAACTTATAACCAACGATTTTTTAGAATTTAAGCCGAAGTAAAGGCTTAACTGGCAAACATTTGGAATTACATGGGATTAGGGTAACCAAGGGAAATCGGGATCTTACGCACAAATTTTGACGTGTAAAGCGGTTGATTTTTGTTTTGGAATCCCACATGCACTTTGATATAGTTTTAAAAAGAAATTAAAATCCTGCTTTATTCCCCAATGATGGTATAATATATACGGTCAGTTTTCTCCGGAATTTATCTATGCAAATATTGCTGGAAACATCAGCAAACCACATATCATGGGGAAAACATGGTTTCTGCTTTTTGGTATCTTTTGATTTTCTCTTAACTAGTATCATGTTTTTCTTCCACAATCCAGGCATAGGATCAATAAATGCAGGCAAATACACACATGGATAATTAGTTTGGACAACTGTACCCAGCAAAAAAATACGTGGGTCATTAGTGACCGACAAAATCATAACCAATTAATGGACACAAATAAAATGGAGTATAATGATAAGATAAAAGATACATGATAAAACTAGATTTAACAACTGAAATTTACTGTTACAATAATAACAGCACAAACAAGAAACATCTTAATAGTATTATCATGTATTAACATTAATATGAAACAACAATGGAGGTCATGTTTCATGTTAGCAACCATGTAAGCTATCAACCAAAACATAATCCTTCCAGCATCCACCGCCCAGCCACCCCAGGGTGGTGCACGGCTCTGTGCCCACGGCGACGGCCCAGGGGGTGGTGGCCCCACAGCTACACCGCGTGGCCAGTTGCAGGGGCGCGCAGGTTTCCTGAAACGTTGAAGTGATGGGGATATGTCATAGGATATGTCATACCAACATATACCAACTGATGCCTTTCGGGTGTGCCTGAAAATATGAAAAATTATGGAACATTTCCAGCATACCAACATGGATGTGATGGGGTTATGTCAAAAACATGAAGTTTAGCCAATCAAAATGGGGGATTTGAAGATCACCTCAAACTGGTAGGATGTGGGCCGAATTTAGTCACATAGATGTTAACTACGAAAAAGAAAGGATATTTGTGCAGCGCATGAATTTGCATGAATGAACATCATCATATTTGTGCAGCGCATGAATTTGCATGAATGAACATCATCCAATCCATGTTGTTGTTTTTGGCAGCACTATTGTTACATGACTTGAATTTCGAAGTTTGAATCTAAACTTTGAGACGGGTGACCTGATTGACCTGGCAAACATAAATGAACTGTTTCCCCCAGCTGCAGCAAGATATGGATTGAACACCATGGCAGTGAGGGTCGACCGATTCTCACCTGGACATCGGCAGTCATCGCCACCTCTGAGCCTAGGCCCTACGGTAAGTGGGAATGGTAACCCTACCACCTATAAAAAGGGCGATTTGAGGGATAGGTTATTATTGTTTTACCCACATTAAGACAAAATCTTATGATATGTCCAAATATATTTCAGAGAGAATGCTAGAACATATGTCAGACAGAGAACCAATAATGCCAGATAAAATGTCCTAATCACATATGCCGATGCCAGATAGGATGTCCGAATATATGCAAGATAAGAGGCCAAATAAAATGCCAATGTCAGCAGAATGCCAAAGAAAAGGTCAAAGTATATGCCAAATAGAATACCAGAATATGTGTCAGATAAAATGCCAGATAAAATGTCAGAAAGAATGGCAAATAGAATGTTAGATAGAATGCCAGGTAGAGAATGTCAGATAGAATGTCAGAATATTTCTCAGAATGTACGCCACGGTGGGGATCGCTCGAAGTTGATCTCGACCGCAGATTGGCCGACGCTGGCTGAACAGGGGGGAATGATAAAACCATGATACATCACTTTAAGAAACCCCTGTGGTATGTGGTTCATTTCCATGACTTGCTATAACCCAGAAAAGGAATTCCCAGATCAACCGATACAAACCAACGCCCCCCCCAAATCATGACCTATCACTATAACACATGGCATAATTTATGCCAAACCCAGTCCCTCCCCCCAAAAAGACATAATTTGTGAACTAACATAAACCATGATAAACCATGATAAACCATGATAAACCACGGTTTTGAACCTCCCAACAAGTTGAGTTTTTTGAACGGTCACCGGGGTCACCGACCGTGCCAAGCTTCACCATATGCGACATGCTGGCGCCCGGCGCCTTCGTCCAGCCGTGCCCTGGTGACCGCGGCGCAGGCGCCGTGGCCGGCGCCGCTGCGGGCGCGGTGGCTGGCGGGCCCGGGGAGCTTGGCTCGGAGGAGGAGGACCTGGGGCTGGGACAGAAAAACGCATCAAAAATGGTTGGTTTAAGATGGTTTAACCCACTAAAATTATCTAAAATTGGCAATTTTAATGGATTTTGACAATGTATTGTATGAATATGTATGAATTATGTCTTAAGCCAAAAAGATTGGGGAGTTCAATGAAATTTGTCAGAAACATTTGGTAAATACTTGGAACCAGCAAGATCAACAGGCTAGAGTTGAGGTGATAACTTAAAGGCGCTTAAACTAGGGTAATTAGAATATAGGTTTTCGCAACAAAAGAGGTGTTTACATGTGGCCACAAATCACGCTGAATCGAGGTAAGAATCGGTGGTCTGTGACCTTTCTGGGAGCCACATGAAGTGCCTGAACTGTCTCTGTCTTATGTTGTATGGTCTCCTTGTCTGGCACAGTACGTCCATACATGGAAAAGCTAAAGCATGTCGCTCCAGTGGGGACATATCTATCCCTCTTTTCCATTGTTCCAAAAATTTCCTTCACTGAAATTGAAGATGGAACCTCATTAGGACGTTAAGTTGCATCGCACTTGTGCTTGAATGTCACATAAGAGGAGCCTACGGACACACATATCAATAGCTGCATGCATATTGATATACAGCTCTAGTATATATCATACTATATATTTATACAAATATATATATATATATTGCCTGTGTATGAATGTGAGATTGTACATGTGTGTGTGTGTGACGTGATTATTATTGTGATATTATATGCAATAGACAAGTATAACACGCATGCACATGTGAGAAAAGCTGGTTTATTCAACTTATGAGAGAAAATTTCACTTAATGGGACAAATCGGGGACATAGTGAAGGGCTCGGAGTCGTTGATCCAGGGTTGTTGCAGAAACTTGGTCCGAACATGTCCATAAAACAAGTTCCGTCTCCTTTAGGTCAAAACCAAATAATCATTCCTACCAATGACTCGAAATAAGCCCTGAGAAGACTTTTGCATCGCAAAAACCAGTCCCAAATACCATCCGAGAACATGTTTGTAGCCATAGGGCATGATCAAAACTATGAACAAAAACATGAATCATATAGTGAATCTTAGTCAAGAAGAAATCTCAGCAAAAAAAATCATCATAAATCACTTTCACATAACTTTCACTATATAGTCACTATAACTTGATAAAATCTTGATGAAAGTTATGGAGAACGATCTCAGATCCAAGGTGCGAGGACGAGGACTCCGCACACTCCGCACACTCCACTTCCGCCGCTTTGGGGATCGCGGGGGCGATCGCCACAACCGGCTCCGGCACGTCGACACTTTCCTCGGGGATTCCATCGAATCAACGGGGAAACAGGTCCACATGGTGATTTCAGACCAACAGCAATTACAATGGGTGAATTTCACAAACCAAAAGGGTAAATGGAACGAACATGAACGAACCAAACTGATGATTTAACAACAGAAACAACAATGGAGGAAATACCCAACCAAAATCGGGTTTTTACACCAACAGCAATGGATAATTTAACCAATCAAAATGGGAATTTGACATGATTTGACACCAACACATTTGGGGAGTTAACACTATTATAAACAACCCCCACACGAAACATAAGAAGCAAAAAACACATTTATTAACCGACCAAAATGGTGGAACTTGAACAACACGAGTCCGATGCCAACCTATAAGGGGATACCAAAAACAAAATAAAATCAACTCGTTGGGGACGGGCGCTGGCATGCAGCACTGCAAATCCGAAATCACAATGATAAAAAAAAAACAAAAATTGGTTTCACTAGTGTTTCACAGTGTTTCACATAGTCAGTGGGGTCATCCCACATACGAATCATATCGAATCATGGAATAATCATGGACCATCATGATCATGGACCATTGGAACCATTGGAACCATTGGACCAACAATGAGTCGCCACCCAGCATCGCTTGATGAGCTTTGACTGTCCTGTTTAGGCTCAGCCGGCTCCGCCGGCTCAGCCGGCTCCGCCATCTCCCGGAGAATCTCCTGTCCGAAACCCAGGTCCACTTTGTGGTGAATCGTCCATGAAAAGGGATTTCCATCACGAAAAGAATGCTATAATTGCTATAACTATCTATAACTAACCATCAAACGAATCAAAATCAACTTGGGATTGAAGAATTTCTCTTAAATTATCCCATAAATTCCCAAGAATTCTGACATATCTGAATGCTTTCAGATGACCCATGAAACCCAAAGAAAAACTCAAATAGACTTCAAACAAGCACAGCGGTGGTTGCTAGCACAGGAAACATGGATTTAAACTGCAAGGTCCGTGCATTTCCTCTTTTAACATCACCTGAATTGGGTTGTTGACCTCACGTGTCACTTTCAACCACAATGCCTCAATATCTTGACTGATGTCGAACGCTACCAAAATTCAAAATTACCTGGGGATACGATAGTGTGAGGTGTTGAATATACAACTCCTGTGTATGAGACACACCCAAACCATCAGTCAATATGTTCTTGTCACTAAATGGTACATGCTCCCAGGGAAGTTGGACCTACATGGCCAACATCATCTCAACACTCTGTTGCTTGCCAAGTCATGACTTCGCAACCTCATGCATCTAGAAAGGTGGTATCAAACGCTGGGAAAATCCACCAGCATATCGTCACGATTCAATTTTCCCATGGCCTGGCCATCCCCAAATTTACCATGCCGAGGACACTTAATGTGAAACAAGTATAGTAACGGACTTAGTAACCGATGATTTTGAAATGTCCAGGTTTCTTCCATGACACACATACACACTCACACACACGGATACATATATATATATATAATATTATAAATACTATTGATAGTGGATAATTAATCATAATCGTAATAAGGACTATATTACATACCCTCTGCTAAACTAACATGACTATGGAAAATCACCATTTTTAATGGGAAAATCAACTATTTCTATTGCAATTTTCAATAGTTATGTTAAATTACCAGAGGGATCCAGAGGGTAATTCCCATTATATCCCATATAAATCACCATTATATCCAGAGGGTATTACTTAAATATGTCCCTCATATTTCCACCATATATCTACCATATTTCCAGGTGTGCCTCAGGCTCGGACTCAGATTCCTGGCGACCTTGGCTTCCAATCCCCGGCGTGTTTCAGTTAACTGAAACCATGAAAACCATGTTTAATTCATGTCTATAGATTATAGACAAACTAGATCATAGACATGAATCTATAGATACAGTATCTATAGACATGATACAGTATCTATAGATAATAAAGATTAATGTCTACCCATCTTATCCATGGTTGAAACCTTCTCTGCAGTTCCACATCGTCCAGCAGCTCCACAGTTGTGCATGGAATGTTCACCATTTACCATCATTTGATGACCTAAACGTATATAGGTGAATATGCCATAGAGCATGTGGGAATGAACACCTGAATGGAAACCTATCATTGGATCTTGTTGATCGTGTTGGGTTTCTAGACAATCTTGACCCAAAATCTATGCAGTATGGCATAAACCTCTACAAAATGCCTCACCCACAACAGCAAAGCAACACAATAGTCATAGTCAGGTTCAACAAAATCAAAACCATCCGCCAGGACAAACAAACAAAACAAATAGTCAACGTCTTTTTCCCACCAACAATATCATGCGGCTCCAGAGATAGACAACCCCATGACAAGGCAACTGTCGGCCTTGCAAACGCCCAAGCAGTTGGAACATTGAATCCATATATTGCATATCACATATATATATATATATAAAATATAATAATGAAATGCAAGTCGAATCATTTTATAGTATAGTATGTTTTACATTGGTTTTGCTAGATGTTGCTAAAACAGTGCCATGAACCATCCATTTAATGGGAATGGTAACCGTACCACCAGCGCCGACGCCAAGTCACCTGGTGCGGCTTTGGCTTCCACTTCCATTTGCGACTCGATCTCGGAGCTCGGGCTCTTCTTGGGACTCCTCTCCTGTGTGCAGCGAGTGCGAAATGATACGGGTTAATAATGGTTTAATGGATGATTAATGGATGATTAATGGATGATTAATGGATGATTAATGGATGATTAATGGATGATTAATGGATGATTAATGGATGATTAATGGATGATTAACACTGATATCACCAACAATCATGGATGATTAATGATGATTATATAATGGATATGTACTAAAGCTAGGGCCATAATCAACCAACCATGACTATAGGCGGTCAGTTGACATCACCCCAAATAGGGGTATAACTCAATAATCAACCCCTATATTGGGAATGGTTGGACTCGTTTATTATTGGGTTTGCCACATGAGCTTGACTCAAGGATTCCGGCCTCAACCGTCTTTCCCGAGGTTTTGGCGCAACCCAAACTATGACAACCCACTGATCGACTGGTGGTCAAATCTGGTAAATGGAAGGACACGAGTTCCCGGGAACTGTGCCATACTGCCAATATTCAACCCATTGCTAAGCTGGATATGCTGGATGCACTGCCTCAAGTTGCTGAAGGAGTGGAATCTCAGCCATGGGAATCACTGTCAACAACTGTCCGCTGTTCAAAATCCCGGGACCTTCCACGACCCATATCATGTTTCTGTTTATGCCCCTATACATTATATCCCCATAGATATATAAAGGATCGGCATGACATGGTGAGAATTCCCGTTGGGTGAACCATCAGCCAGCCATCGGGGCTAACGGCGCCTGTTCTTCGCTTTCTTCGCTTTCCTCCGCCTCTTCAACCTCTGATGCCTCCTCGACCACCTCCACTTTTCCGTTGCTGTCCTCGTCTTCGTCGTCGTCGTCACCGTCTTCTTCGTCCTTAGGTTGATATGTGTATCAGCAAACAAGGAAAAAACATTGGTTTTGCACCGATTTCCACCCTAACAACTACCACTAAGTTGACTGTTTTACCCCTTCCGGCAAAAAAAAGCACATTACTGAAACAAAACAAGTGTATCCCATGAAATCGGATTAGATCCCCAAGGTTGATGGTTGACCCCCAAATAGTTGGTTGTAGGTTAGTTAAGGTATCTCCCAAAGATATCCTAAGGCAGTTGAAGCTTCATCCTCCACTTCCACTGGCGCATGGCGCGCATGGCGCGCATGGCGCGCATGGCGCTCACGCGTCTTCTCAGCCTTTTCCACGGCGTGGCGCGGCATCAGCACAGCCTTGCGCCGCTTGGGGGCCGCCGCTTGGAGGTGTCCTGAGCCCAGCCAAAAACCTAGGGACGTTCAATGGACAAAATGTGGATGATGATATATAACCAACAAAACTGATGGCTTAATATGGCTTAACCAACAAAATTTGGATTATAACCAAAAGAAGTAATGGTTTAGCCTGGCTTCACTATCAAAACTTGGAATTTCACCGACAAGAAAGGTAATTGTTATAACAACATTTAACAGCAAAACATGATTTACCAACAAACATCTGGAATTTCACTATTTCTGTCAAATCATTGCTTTTTGTTTGGTCAATTCTGGCCAGAACACATGCTTGTTGATGCTTTTTCGCACCTTTTCAGGATGATTGTCACCAATTGGATCTAATGTGCTCATATTGTTCGAATTGGTCAATCAAATCCCTGCCAGGCCAAGGATGTCTAGCCGTGAAATTTTGGACCCCCAAAAAAAGGAACCAAATCCAAAACCAAACGGGGGATTTGGAGGTGCTGATCCCGCCAAGCTGCGACCTTCGGTGTGCCTCGATTGCCTCGTCTCCTCGGCGGAGGGTCTTTTCTTCTCCCGTTTGGACAGCAAACTTTGAACCTCTGGAAGCAGCGTGGAAGCAGCGGAGTTGTCATTTCAGGATGTGATGTTTCAGGTCTCTGTCTGAGCCAACTACACTACAACATTGGTAATGCATGAAAAAATGCTTGTAGATTGAAGAAATATCTGAACCAGGGGCCACAACACATGGAAAAACATGGGCATACCATGAGGAGCTAACACACATGTTCAGGAACGACTCTCAAACGGGTCCAAAGAGAACTCCCAACTTGGAAATGGAACAGGCTCCAAATCTTTAGTATATCGAGGCACATTGTCTGGGGACTGCATACACACACATACCAAAACACTCACACACACACACGCACATCTTTATGTTTTGTTTTCCTAACTGCATCTTATATAACTACATTATAGTGAAGAAAAAGTGATGTAAATCGAAATCAATATCTCGAAACATGTGCCACTTGTTTCTACAGTATAACTCATTGCCGGTAATTATACTTCAAAAAAAAGAGAGCAGCCATACTACATGCATCAAAATCCAGAGGTAGCACCAGTATCACCTACCCAAGAAACAACTCCAATACATATATCTTTGATTTTGTTCCTGAAATATCATATACATACATACATATATATATATATATATATACATAATACATATATACATATTATATCATATTATATAATTACCCCTAAATCTAGTCCTTAATCATCATGTTCATTCATTTTACCCATAACAAGATGCTATCCGCTTCGTCGCTTCGTTACACCCCATTGGCAAAACCCACTGCAGCCCTTAAGCGCCGCCTTGCGAAGAGCTTCGGAGGGCCCCTTCTGTCGCAAGCAATGGGTGACCTTCAACTGTTCCTGCAAGTGATCCGAATCTTGGTTTCATCAGGATGATAAACCATCTAGATTCTAGATCAGCGTCTGGAAAACTTGAGGCCTTAAATGAACGGAAACTTCAACGTGGAATTTGGAAACTCTGATTCCTTAAAAAAATGATGTTAATGATACATGGAATTAGAGATTACTTGGACATATGGGTACGTTTCCATTGTATGGCACGTTAATTCAAGAAAATAACCTAATATTCGTATATTTTTGTTTATCATCATTTATCATCCCAAATATATAGATCAATCACACACTAACCGTAAATATGGTTAAAACTAAGAATAAAAACACTCTATAGACAAAAAAAAAATCCATTAATAATATCCCCTTGTATGCCCATTATAGGTGGATAATTCCCTGGTTGGGAAACTCTTAGTAGCTCCGAACCAAACCCTGTTCTTTCCAAAGCCAAACATTGCTGCTTCTGCAACAAAAGCAACCACTGTGCATTCTCAACAGCTCTCCCAATGTCCTACATAGATACATAGTTTCAGCCAAAACAAACATGAATAATAAATAAAAACAGCAAAACAAACAAGTGCAAATGCCTTTCCAAAGAGTGCAGCATTGCTTTAAGAATGTATAGGCCCCACATTTCTACAGGAGTTTCCCCCAACATATGCAATAGTCTTTTTGGGCATATGCATTCTAAACAGGGATCAATTTATGCAATATGTTTTCTATAAACAATGAAGGACAAATAAATTTGCAAACTGCACTTGAAAAATTATTTTGCATAAAAAATACCATTCCTCAATGTAACAACCCTTTGCAAAAAGTGTGGCATTGTTTGAAAAATACGTAGCATTAAAAAATGTGCATTTGAAACAGGCACCAATTTATGCAATATGTTCTCTATAAATAATCATGGTAAACAAACATGCAAAGATCACTTGTAAAATGACTTTGCATAAAGAACACCATTCCTCCATGTATGCCACAACCTTTTGCAAACGTTGTTGCATTCTTTCAAA
>Ga0126342_10001674_pt1 | contig 32168 bp, 30 predicted proteins | sample Cyp1metagenome_FD_92528 | JGI IMG/M metagenome (GOLD analysis project Ga0126342, IMG submission 92528) | Coral microbial communities from Lord Howe Island, Old Settlement Bay, Australia - Cyphastrea 1 metagenome | ecosystem: Host-associated > Invertebrates > Cnidaria > Coral ...
GGGGTCAGGCGTGGTTCTTTTCGATGGCTTCCAGTTGAAAACTCCAATGCTGGGGCACTCTTAGGTAGAACTTTGGGATCGCAGACTGGTGTGATTGAGTGGCTTGTTAAGAATGTTTTTGGTGATTGGGGTGGTTTTGATGTTGGTTTGGTGATGGTCTCTCGGCCATGTGCTGCTATCCATCTACCCTTGAGGGGATGTACCCTGCCTGTTTCTGACAGTACAGTGGCCCGCATCAATGCCAAATTGAATGCGATGGGCCGGCCAATTAGGTACCAGCGCGATTTGGCAAGGGCATTTCCTTAATATATTTGGGTTCACCCAATTTGCCCATGCAGCTCTGTTGACTGACCGAGCTCGTGGATGCGGAGAGACTTCTCGGCTGAGCGGAATAAAACATAATATAGTATATTGTATATATAGTTATATATATAGTGGTAAACCCAATGTCATAAGCCATCCCAACCATGACTGGGGGTCATTTTACATCATCCCGAATAGTGGTCTACCATTTTTTCCCATAAACAAGCCCCAATTGGGGGTGAACCATGGTGAACCGTTCAACCCCCAAGAAATTCCATCAACCTTCAAGCAACGATGGTGGTATAACCACTTATACTTGGAGCTGGAGCCCCAAGTAAAACATAGTAAAACCATCTGGATGAGTTCGAATTCACTGGCGAAATTCACCACTCTGGCACCATCATTCCAGTCAGGTCGCAGTGAGGTCATTATAATTAAAAACAGCAGCCAAATCAAATAGCAAATGCAGGGAAATCCGGGTAGTTACATCCTCACCGAATCCCATTAACTCACATCAAATCAAGTAATCCCATCCCCCTAACATTAAACTCCTTAAACAGCCCCTAGAAACCATGGTTTAGCAGGGAATGTCCCACAGTAAATTGGGATCATTTAGGGACCATCAAATCCCGCCTGCCCCATGAGAAGTCGCAGGTCCGCCCCACCGGATTCGATACGGCCCTGCCAACGACACTTTAAGATGTGGCTTTGTCAAAGGGCAGGCGTGGAATGTGGGGATGCAAATCCACCAACCACATTTATAATATCTATATCTATATGTAAAAATATATATATATATATGTGTATATATATATACACATAATATCTATAATATCAATTCTGGGATGTCCAGTGCTATTAACCTTCAAATAAATGATGTGAATCAATGTGAATCAACAGAAATAAAGTAGCCAACAGCTCCACACACCTTCTGAGACTCTTTGGGGATGGATTTGATTTAGGGTTCAAACACCTTATTCTCAGAGGGAATTTGGAGCATTAGGGTTAAAAGTACAAAATCTGGTATGGGTCAAGTCATATTAACTTTCACAGTGTAAACAAAAATGCCACCAGGATATGAATCATGAGAAAAAAGTATCAACATTGATATATATATATAAAGAAAGATAAAATGAGCTAAAATGATGCTATAAGCAAAGAAAAATACCCAAGCTTCGGATGCAAACCAAATGAATCAAGAGAAACTATATTAGGATAACAAACTAGCAACCCGACATAAGCCCATCAAAATTGGGATCTTGCAAATCAATCGAACAACATATGTCCGTAACTCACAAAACATGGATTTGTTATATACCGGCACCGAGGCACGTGGGAATTCTCGACCGGGATTTGTTTGGAGCGCGGGCCTTCTGCCAAGTTAGCCAAGGGTCATTCTTCCGGGTGTCGTACCTCAAGTGGGTCTCAGCCGATAGAACTTACAGCAAGGCTTGAGGTTTGCTCCCATGCCTTGACTTGAATACGGCCAATGACTTTGAGGTTTGATACTAGGTTTCAGCTTAAGTGCAACATCTCTACACAACAACTCAAGCTACTTCAAGGTCCGCAAGGTCCGCAAGGTACTTGCATGAAGCATATAGATTCCACAGCATAGATTAGATGCACCACGAATCAATCCGTATATCTTAGCGGAGCATCGGCCCTGAGAATCCGAACTTCTTGAGCTCCTGCGCACAGGTGTGGCGACTTCCGCTAGTTCACCAGGAGCTTCTGTACATCTTACATCTAACATCTAGTCTATACATATAGACATCATTGTACGCCCATATGCGCCTACATTCCCCACACATTTGTTTCCATATGGGGGTTTGTAAAAACCCCGAGCCCTTTCCAATGGTTTTTCCAGACGTTATCGTTTTTTTTTTTCTCTTATCGTTTTTCCAAGCGCTGGCTTCACACCTGGATCAAAGATTTCACATGAGCGAGAACAGGGAAAAGGAAAAGGAATAGTAAAGGAAGGGAAAGGAAAGAATAGGAAAGGGAGAGGAAAAGGAAAGGGAAAGGAAAGAATAGGAAAGGGAGAGGAAAAGGAAAGGAAAAGGGAAGGAAAAAGGAAAGGAAAAAGGACAGGAAAAAGGAAAGGAGAAGGAAAAGGAAGAGTAAAGGAAGAGACAGGAAAAAGAAAACGGAGAGGAAAGGGAGAGGAAAAGGAAAGAGAAGGCAGTGTCTCACACGGACCATTTTCGATGTCAAAAGTTATCGTTTTCGTTATCGTTTTGTAATCGTTCGTGAATCCTGTCCGTGTTCCTTTTTTTCTGCATCAAAAAAGGAGTGTAGCGACCACCTACCAGGCACCTTGTGCAGAATCTGTGCCATTGCGATAACAAAAAATGAAAGGAAGAGACCAAAAGCACTAAATAGCCGCAGAATGATGGAAAATTCAAGAACTTTGGAGTTCAAGAGTCTGGACGCACATCATTAACATAACCAACGTGATCGTTTTTTTCCTCTTATCGTTTTTTCGAGTGAAAGCTAAAAATGGCTCATGGGGGATCATGGAAGACTGAACTAAACGAATAGGCACGGGGTTTTTACAAACTCCCATATGGGCTTCCAGCAATTTACGGCAGTAATTTCACGGAACTTCTGCCTTGACCCTCATGACCCTTGAGGTAATTACTCTTTTGAGGTAGTTGATCGATCTAAAAGTTCTCCCAATTCTCTAGGGTGGTGAAAGTAGAAGCGGAAAAACATCATGGTAGTGAAACTAGATAAAACCTTTTTTTGGAGCTATGCTGAGGATCTACTGTATCCCTTCGGTAATCAAACCGAGAGATCCAGTTCAAAGGAAACATATAGCAAACATGCCATAAATCGCTGTAAGCACCCGCATCTCCTCTAGCAAAACCATCATATTATCATCCGTGAATTATGTAAACTCACAAGTTTTCCGATCTCAATCCAAAATTCATCATATAATTATCATCAATCATCTTGAAATATCCTCAGAACCATCATCTAATGGTCAACATTTCATGTTCACTAAAAATCATAATTCACATTACCATAAGTCATTGCCATCACTCATATCTTTTCATATGTCCATTCATATCTATTACTGTATATCTTATCTCATTCATTCTCAAAGTCTGAGGCCATCAATCATCAAACAACCATCAAAAATCCACGGCGACACGTCCTCAGCGAGGCGATCTCGAAGCAGCGTCAGGCGATTCGCCTGTTTTTTTTTTGGATGCGTTGAGATGGTGGATTGACACATCAAAAATGGAAACGGAAAAACCAAGAAAAATGGTATGTATGGTATGGAAATATCTTGGAATCAATGTAGTATTAATGATACTATTATATATATATATATATTGTTCGATGGTTCAATGAACTAAGGCTTTATGGTGGATTGTATAAAGATGCATAAACATGTAATATCTACAGTGAACTATACTTGGGGTAGTAGTAGGCTGCAGTTCTAGGTATAATTTCACATTAGTTATATAGGATCTTATAAACATTACTTAATCATTAACGTAAGTAAAAGAGTTGTAGACAAACTATTGAAACTTAGTTGTAAGGTGAAAGTAAGTAAATTCATATCCGGGGGGCCTTTCATGTACCACGTCCCAAACTTGGATTTGACAACAAAACTGGGATTTGACTAGCAATTGAAGAGAATTGAGCGCCATGTTATCACATAAACTCTATAAAATATAAGTATGACAAATTCACGACCATAGTTTGCCAATTTCCGTTCCTGAATCGTATGGTCTTGACATACCCTCATACAACGTGTGTAAATATATATATATATATATCAGTACGGCGGAACATTGACATCCCTTATGTCTTCTGATTCTTCAGCAGGAACAACAACAAGACAACAGTGGTCATTCCCTTGCTGCAACCCCACCAAAAAGTGAATAAGAAACAAGAGGTCAATATTCATCAAAAATACACCGTGTTCCCGCCATGGTTTAAAGGGCGGCATCCGGCTTACCCGACACGTTTATCACGGAAAAAAAACCCAATGAAATGGCCGGAACTGGGTAAACTTTGGCCACCGGCCCAGTATTTGTTCCACTCTGCAGTGGTTTGCGAGCACCTCTGCCTCCAGTTGTGGCAAGACTCACGGCCGGGGGATAGCTGGTCTGGTAAGATGTCTTGAACCGAGTATATGAATTCTCTCTCCAACAACAATTACACAGTACACACACACACCTAATTATGCATATATATATATATATTAATTATATTTAATTATATCATATATCAAATATTGTTATATATCGAATCTAACTTGATATAGAAACTACACGCTTTTACGCGTGTACTGTGATCAAGCCACTGATTCCTCGCCCAGGTGTCCGGGCAACGTGGTCATTCTGCCGAGGATGTCCACCTCTGCTCCCACATGGAGATCCCAAACCGTCACGGCCTGGAAGGGGCACCATGCTGAAGCTACAAAACCGGATACGTTGGGTATCTTTGGGGCAGATTATGGGCAGATTTACTATGATTTACTGCTTGATGCCAGGGAATCCAGGGATAAGAAGAGAAAATAAATGTCCAGTCTCCAAATCCACCCATCATGTTTCTGTATGTTTCTGTGATGTTTTGTGGCCTGAAATCTGAAGAGAATTCAACTACGATGTTGCCACATCATGCACCATCATCTAAGTCAAAACTACGCAACGCCTTCAATCCACAAACAACATTGTCTTGAACAAATGCTTGCCTTACAGAGTCCCCTTTTTATATGTACAATTATGAATAACATACAACATGTTATTACATGTTATTACATGTTATTACATGTTATTACAGTTTTTTTGTTGTACAACAATTAACATACACCACTGTCCTCCTAGGATCCCCCCCAGCCAACGCCAACTTGGCCTCGCCAGTTCGGGCACCATACGCCACTGGCACATGGTAGAGGTTGCTGTCCTGTCCCCGAGAAACATCAATGATAATCAATGCCCATGGCCCGAAATTTCATCGGACATACATGGACATAGATATGATATGATATGATGATATGTCACTTAGATATCATATGATATCAAAATAGATATGTCACTTAGATATCATTAGATATCTCTATTACTGGAAACTATCACCGCCTTGCCTCACCGATGGCCATTTGGAAGGCTCCTTCGGTGATGCTGTACCTGGCGAATCAAAGGTCTGTGGGACTCTTAAAAATAATAAATAGATAATAATAGTGTTTTTTTTGCGATTTGATATAATAAGACTAGTAGCCTGATTAATTACCTGGGATAATCATGCAACAAGCAACCTGGTCCAACCTGTATAATAAGTTTGGACATGTTGCTCATATGTTTATGCCCGTGAGACTTGAGATTGATATGCGTGGGATGCAAAAAGGGTGCAACCTGTTATTATGGCCAACTGCCCAGCCTCAGAAAAAGAGCCGCCCGGAAATGGAGACACTTGACATCATTTGACCCTCCAAAAACTGAGCAGCGTCAAACATTGGCAAATCTGCAATGATTCTGACATAATCATGATAGTTGGCACGGCATTGAGATCCTTGGCGCATGGATTCTAAAATAAACACCATACTTTAGTCCAGGGCTGATCTACCCCTGTTGAAATGTTCCGCCTGATGTAGACGAAGCGCCGCTGTTTGCCCTCATTCCTGGGTGTTTTTTGGGAGGGAGTCCCCATATGCCATATGCCTTGCTGGAAAGTCACCACTTTGTTTCTGATCCCGGAAATCTCGGACAGAGGCAGCTGTATTTGATGAAAAAATAAAGTAAAACAATGTAAGACCGCAGTTTGTTTGATGAAATTGTCCAGTTCTTTGCGAATCCAATCATCATCGACATCGGTGCTCCTTCGAAGGTCCCATTCATAGAGGTTCATGGAACCCCCGCAAACATAAGGTCTGATGTGTTGTTCTTTTTTGGGGGGGTACCATGAAATGTCCATGAAACTCAAGGTGCTGATTACCCGACTATATTTTTTAGCTGATTTATGAAGCCCATTAACTATAGATATATTCACCATACACATCCAAAACCATTCATAAACCCTATAGTCAGATCATATCAGTTCTAGAACCATATAATTATGTGTATATATATATATGTATATAACTATCATAAATATTCATAAATCCATATTCTTGTGGTCAATTTCCCCTTCTTCCCCACATGTTCCCCACATTCTTGATAGTTCACCTATAGTCTTCCCGAACTGTTCAGGTTGACCTGGGGCACCGTCTCTAGCCGAGGTACCACCACGAATCAAATTCCAAGCAGTGACACCCAGGAGTCATTCCCGCCGTCACGCCTGCAGGTCAGGCTGTGGCGATTCTTTGGGGGAAACGGCGGACAGCCATCCTCTCTGATCTCTCTGATCACAATTTATCATCACAAACTATGTTTTTAAAAACAAAACTATACAAGTCATAATCAATGAGAATACATGATAACTGAATAATATATATATATTATTTTTATTATTATATATATATAATAAGAGAAAACCCATTGGGCATGATTTAGACGATGTGCTTTTTTTGGGGTTCCCATGTTTGGAGCGATCAACCTGATAGGAACAAGGCGGGTTTCCAGGCGCGAACAGCCTGACAGCTCCTGGTGCAGCCGCTCCGTGCTCTCATCCTGGTGAAAGCCAAAGGCAGGTCAGTTCTGAAGGACTTTCATATGGGGATGGGTCAAAACTCTATCCCCCTGGTGAACATCAAAATAGCTGGTAACTGGATGTTCATCCCCTAAAAATGGTATGTATAGGTATTGATCCATACCCATATTATGTCGAAACATACCTAGAAATTTACAATAAGAGTTTGCTATGTTATAGACTCTTATAGACCCATTTATATTCATGTTTGCATTGAGATAATTTACAGTATAGCTATTCGTTCGGTTGTGATGTTCCATTGAATCCGCATGAAATCCTACTAAACCATATAAACCCCATCGAAATGGAATGACCCGTGCAACGACCTCCATAGACTGCTCATGGTCTGCCTCATGCTGGTACCATTACCAGCGATGACAGCAGCAAAGATGTCAGTTGAAAACATGGGCCCGGATTAGCCAGACTGCAAAACGCCAACAGCTTTGGCATGCCCTTCACCAGGGTTTACCAGTAAATATAAATCATAAAGAACGCACTAAAAACGTTGTTAGTGGGCTTTGGCTATTTGCTGCGAATCGCACAACCCTGCTCGGGTTGGACATCATCTTTGCTCTACAACTGCCCTGCGCAGCCCTGCTGAGTGCGGGGCCATGTGCGTCACTGCACCCTGGATCAGAGATTTGCATGGGCCGATCATGACTGTCATGAACCTTGCAACATCTGTGGAAAAAATCATGGCAAAGGCCAATGAATTCGTTACCATATTTTTTTTTTAAATGTGCTATCATTCAAGTAGCACCATCAGAAACAACCTTCCTGTCCCATCATTGACCCATCATAACTGTATACTGTACTCGGAGCTGTATGTGGCCACTCCCAACAGCCCGAAGAGATAAACCGACCCGAACCGATCCAAATCGCTAATGAGCCTTCAAGCACGCAAAAAGAAAGCTAACACTTACTTACACAGGGATATTAGAGACAGCTGTGTCTATATCTTTAGTCAGTTCTCTCTCTCTGTCTCTCTTCATCGCCATTTTCCAAGAGTTCAGCCTTTCGTCAGTTCCTGTTCATGTCTGTTCATCGATTTATGGCTCAACATGATATCAACCCATCACAACCAAACCAAGGGTCTACCCGAACCACGGGGGTACCCGGGGACCACAGGCCTTTGTGCAGGTTGAAAACTTCGATCTCTGGGAGCAGGAACAGCAACGGACGCGTTTGCGTGACCAATTTGGGAACCAAATTCTATGGGTGTATGGATGGGTATGGTACTCCCATGTGTAAGGCTATATTCAATTTAACTTCAGCCACAAAGAGGTCCCAGATCTCGACTTGATCAGCTAAAATTCTTATGCCCCACAATGGGCTGGGTATGACACTCTGGGCCCAACAGAGTGACGTTCGACTTCAAGTTCTCCTACACATCTTTGTGTGGTTTTCGGACGTTTTCGGCCATATCAGGGTTGAGGGTTTGACAGCTTAATGTCTGTCTGAATGTGTTAAAACCGGAACAGTGAGCCAATGGTTGGAAATTGTTAGATATTTGTGGGCTACTGTACGGTAATACTTGCAATTAGAAATTTGGCTGTTCAATCTGGCTTGTGACCCAAAGATTGACTTAATCTGATCAAACTTGCGCAAAATCTTTGGGGATCCTTCCACATCTTCCAGAGCTGGTGATAAATGATGAGAAACTGGAAGAATTACACTCTTTGAATTGTTGAACCACCAGGTGTTCCAATGATTCTAATGAATTTTCCCTCAATGGATAGCAAAATCGATATCATGTGGATATGATTGGGATGTACTGGGTAAAAACTGCTGAATATTCATCGCAACAACTATCACTGAATGTAAACCACATTCCCTAAATCAAGACCGATTCCTGACTCTTTAGTGATCTCAATTCTTGAATGATCACTAACATGATTTAACCACAACTAATCATTCTAATAATTATGTAATTAGAATTATATGCATATGAAACATCATTCTAATATGATCCAATGGTTCTGGTCTAGAATTTGATGATTTTGGGGCGCCATGACATTGTGACCTCACCCTCCGTGGTGTTTTCGTGTTTTGTTCACGCATGCCCTCGCCAGGGCTGTCCTGGATCGAAGGAGGTGAGAATGACGCGGTGAGACTCTCGGTGTGACGCCTCCGAACTAGGTGAGGATTCAAAGGTGTGACGTTTCTTATAGCAACTTTCTAGGCACCTAGTGGCACCTAGGTTTTGAATAAGTTGGTGAATCACAGTTCAATTCATGGACTCTAGGTTTTCAATGGTTTTCAATAAATGGTTTAATATGGTTTAATCATAGTTTAAGTGATACATTAAACAAAGCTCCGAATTACAGCTTGGCTTGGAAAACATTGCTGCAAACTATGTCAGACGAGTCCAAAAAAGGAGTGGTTATTTGTTCGATGGTGTTTCCTGTTTCCTCTTCAAATCAACAAACCGTGGTCAATCTTCAACCAGAAAATGCCCAATGGGCATCTGATTAGCAGCTTTTGGTATTTTTTCGTGATCCTTTTTGACGAACATGTATGAAGGAACATCTAATATATCGTCATACGGGGGTTCTGTGACACGGTCTCACTCTCTACTGTTCCGGTACCTTGGAATCCTGCATAAGCGCACCAGTCTTGATGGACAACCACTCAACGTGAGTGGAAGCCAGCTGGGACTGCGACGGCGGCACGAGACAATTGAGGCTTTAACAGGGAGTCCTGCTGGCAGACAGCTTTACCAGCAACGAAACACAGCCATTTAAGGCATCGTAGCATCAAAGGTAGGGATGTAATCACTGTAATTAGTCATGCATCAAGCTGCCACAAAGCCATGACTTGAGAATCTTGAGATATCTTGAGATGATGAGAATAGTAAATGCTCAATGATCATAATGATGCTCTTCCATAGTGGGGTGAATGCAACTGTTGGCATCACTTGGCTGTGGTGAAAAGTACCTCCGAACCCAACCTCTTGGGGCCCAGGGAGGCATCTGTAAGCAGAACGCTCAGGCGCAATCAAAAGGTGTAAAACGCGATGACATTGACAACCCCTTGCCTGTAGCAAGGGCTCGCAAAGGGTAAGACAAGGCTCCAATGAGGAACAGACTCATGCTGTGTCATGCGGAGTAGGCACACGGCTCCTTCGCAGGCAGCGGCTTTCACTTCCAACAATCTGATCGGTGCAGTGTCAGTGGCACCTCTTTCGACCAGAGTGTCGTTATTTCCACGTTGATAATTGTTGTTTGTTCAATGTCATGCTTGTCTTGCCATACCAATAAAATCATGTAACCACATCAATATAGATGAATCATATGTAAGTCTCTGAATCTGATACTACTTCTGCACTGATCTATGCTTCATGACCAAACGTGTTCCATCGCTTCGATCCACAACGAGTCACTGCCGCGGTTGGGTTAAGCTTTGCACCCGACGGGCCATCAGGTGTGGCCTCTCACGTGCAGAGAGATTGCTCCACGACCTGGTCGTAGGGGTTTAGTCATGGGGGTATCCCCATAGCTGGATTATTTATTTTAGTTCATTTCATGGACAATCCACAAAATACTGATGGTTTTAAGTGGACAATCCTGTTAAAATTGATGATTTAGGGGCATCCGCACTTTAGGACACCTCGCATTTTGGTGGATCTTGGGGTGATTTTGTTGGAGGCTTTATGGAATGTTTAAGGGACTCAACTGGGGAAAAAAAACAACAGAACATCATCATGAACATGGGCCTGGGCGATTGGGGGTGTGAGTCAGGCGCTTTTCTTGGACTTGTTGATGGAAAAATGAATCGATTTAATGATCTAACCAACAGGAATTAAAGTTACTGACCCAACACGAACGGGGATTTGTTTCTTGTTGGCTTCAATCACCCTTTTTCACCGTCAGTCATTGGGGATCATCACACTTGTTGGCGAAAACAGGGAAGACATGGCAGTGCCGAGTAGCTGCCCCCCAGTTATGTTTACGATGTTTGTTTATAAGCCCCATGAACTATAGATATAGATAATAGAATATATCTCTACCATAAACCTATAGTTAATTTAGATCTAAATAAAGACCCTTGCAGAAACCAGCCAGCAACGTTTGTGCATGGACATGTCAACCAAATGCACCCACTGCTGGTAGTTTGGCGGTGACCAATGCTTTATACCAGGAAAAATGTTGGATGATTCAAGGTTGACTACTGTATCCGAACAGAACAGAGAAACAGTGGAACTGTCTTCCCTATCTCCCGAGACTATTTTCATCCATTTATTTGGGGGTTTCCTAAAATGGTGGTACACCCAAATCATCAATCTTAATAGGAATTCCATGGAATTCCCATTATAAACCATCCATTTTGGGGTACCCCCATAGGAAACCTCCGTTTCCAAAACACGGTGAAACGAACGCCAGAGCAAGGCGCCGTTTTGGTCGGCCATATCCACCCGGTTACCATGCGTAGCCAGGCAACCTGAGCGGGTCCAACATGCAGCAAGCATCATGGCGAATGGTATGGGATTCCTTCTGGTGATAACATATGATAACCGCAACCCCATTGACTGACAACACTCGGAAAATGCAGAAGCGGTCTTGGAAAATGCAATGTTTGGCAGTTAACTCCACCCCCCAAGTGCAAAAAGAACACTAAACACATACTAAACAGGGCCCCAAAAGAAGTATATAAATTCAACACTCAACATCCCCCAGTAATGAAACAATTGTGCCCAAATGTGGATTTCCATGGATTGCCAACATCTATAGTCCAACATTTTCCAACACTTCACCAAGGTGTTTTAACCCGCCAAGGTACGCCAAAGAGCGTCACCCAGCGGATGAGGTCGGACACCTAAGCCGCACTGGTTTCACTGGAGACCCGGAGATTGAGAATGAGCAACCCAGAAAAATAGGCTCTACATTGGCGATTATCATCCAATTTCATCCAATTTCCATGCTGAACGATGACAACAACATATCTGAAAAACAAAAAGCCAAAGAACGATGACAAAATAAAAAGGCATAAATCCTTTCCTATTTCTCAACATTGCGCATCTTGTTTGACTTTTGGCATCTCCGATCCACAGCGATAATTTAAACTAGACCAAATAGGGAGGAGGTGAACGTAACATACAATGACGATGCCGATGCCGATGAAGATGAGGATAAGGATGAGGATGAGGATGAGGATGATGATGATGATGATGATTATGATGATGATGATGATTATGACCATGATCATGATCATGATCATGGTGATGATGATTGATGATCATGATCATGATCATGAACATGATCATGACCATGATCATGATCATGATCATGATTGTGATGATGGTGATGGTGATTATTATTGTTGTTGTTGCTGTTGTTGTTACTATTCTTGTGTGTTATTGTTATGAATCATATTATATGCATAAGTTGAAACATGTTGAAACTCCCGTTATGAACATCTTTGAGGGCATCTGCAGCGACCAAAGTCGTGTCATTTTTCAGCTCGGCAAGGCAACTGATGATGGCATCGCCATAGAGTTTTCGCCTCGGGCATCAACTTGGATTCTTGTCACCTAAGCCTTGCTAAATTCACAAACAACAAAGTTAAAATAGAGATAGTCACTTTGTAGTCCAACAGGAATGCTAAATATCATGTACGGAGAGATGTCTTCATTCTATTCTATTCTATACATATTGCCTTGTGTCGGTCATGTCGACATCTTCAGCAGCAGCTGCCAAGGAACTTGGCCGCTGACAGCGGCAAGTCTTCCTTGAGCTCTGGGGGTTTTCGCGTCAGCTGCGCCAGGTCCCCATCCGTCAAGATGAATTGTCCGGGCACTTCTGCGCGCCTTCAGGGGATTGGACCGGATTTGACACCGTCCCTAGGGCCTAGGGCCTAAAAAATAGCGAAGTTGGTAAACCTCATTAATTTTATAAGGTTTATGGCCTATATGGCATTATAAATATAGATAATTAAGCTATAAACCAAGAAAGCTGATTCCAGGAAACCACCTTGTGGGTGTCGGTGTCCAATCACATGTGCTGGAGAAAAAAACGATATCGGATTGGTGGATTGTCCATATTCAAAGATTCTCACTATAGGTTTAAGACATCTTAAGGCAAATCATACTATATAGTGGGGATAGATAGTGTGCCTTGGAATGATGCTGAGTTGGTTGGTGTAAATAGATAAATATATATTCTATTGTATATTATACTTTATTAACTTATATTATGTTTATATTATTTTATACATGATCAAACATGATCAAACATGTGTACTATCCCCATTATATCCCCATCACATCCCCAGTCCCCAAGGTCCCGCCTTCCCAACGCACTCCGCAGCTGTCGCAAGCACCGCAGTCGCTCCACTTCCACTGGGTCCGTTGCCGTGGGCCGCCGCAGTGCGGCAAATTTCTCGGCCACTGACACGGCTCTGCCGGGATCCTTGCCATGGGATCTGCCAAGATTTGGCAATTTTGAGATGTTTTTATATAGTTTTTCTTGGGGATGTTATGATGTTCTGACATGTTTGTTTAGTAGTTTTCTTCGAGATGTTGTGGATGTAAGAAATCCGACTCCAGATGGCCCGAGAAAATTGCCAAAGTGGATCGGAAATGTGTCTTCAATTTCAAACGATTTGCCAAATTCAGCCGTATACCTCTGATGCTCTATATGTTATCGGCAAGGAATATGGAAACACACAGAACTCCATCTAATTTCCTGGCGATCTTAACCCAGTTATGTGCACGTACTGAACCCCATTCATCCGCTGAGAGGCAACCGGACTATGTAGCAAGGCGTTGTAACTTCCAAGGTCCAGCGTTTCCGCCGCGATCTTCTGCCCATCTAACAGGCCATCTGCACTAAGTGTAGCTACCTCTGGAAGCGGGATCACTCAATAGGAATTCCAGGATCCTAAAATGGAGGTACGTTGATACCATATTTTTGACCATATTTTCTGGTGATATTCCCTAAAAAATAGCCATTATATAGGCCTTAATATGGAAGGTTCCTCCAATTTGGGTTCCTGGAATGGCCATTGAGGAAACTTAAGAATGTAGCTATGGATAGCTATGCAAAATGGCCCATTGACAAATGAACTACCTACTAAAAGTGGTCACTTTCGGCAGCTATGCTCATCCCCGAGAACTGTTAGTAACTTGGGCCCGTTAGAACAAATCCTCCTAGAGACAAACATGGAAAATCAACATATGACATATTTGAAATAGGTAATTATGTAATTATTGTTATATAATCTATATTGCTATTCATCTAGAACCGCGCCATCTATACCATAGTAGCCTGTCAGAATACAGTACCACTTTGGGCATTCTTTGAAATAACAAATGACACCAACAACCAAAAAAACGAGAAAAGCGTGCGCAAATCAAAGAGCTGGCCACCAAGTAGGCGTTGGTCGTGTAGGGCGAGTGACGAAATTCTTCGCGGAAATATCCAGTTCCCAGTAGGGACATGACCACCTTCCGTCTGGTTGCTTCAACCCATATGGGGACGGATCAAAAATAAGCGAGATACCATATCTGGAGGGGTTGAACATCCACAAACCCCAGCTATTTCGGTTACAAGGTACCAGGGTTCTCGACCCATGTCCATATTAGCCAAAGGGTTTCATCTTTTCAAGATGGACTACTTGTTTGAAACCACCAGCCAGCCGTGCTGGCAATCATGGCAAACACCCAGCCTTGTCTATAAATCCAGCACATCTTGCACCCCAATGGATAGTGTTTGCATGGGTCAGAATTCACTACCTCAAAAATAGCATAGTAATGTAATTATAATTATGGCCTAGCTTATTACAGACCTAAAAAAAACTGAACCCAAACATACCAAAACCATCCAACCCCCCTGGGTCTTGGGTATTCTGTGGGTCTCTATCATGAAGGGGATCCATACAGGTGCATCACACCCATGCCCCCAGCCATGTACGTCCACTACATTGGCTGGCTACAGGGGGGTTCCCAAAATGGATTATTATCATCCTCGAGAATTCTATTGGACACACACACATATATATATATAAACACACATATATATATATGGGGTAGTGTTTGAAATCATCAACCAACAGGGGTAGAACGCAGTTGTGCGGTTCTCAGACTTCCAAGGTGCATAAAGGGCATCTTCGCCGGCTGGTTCCCCGCGCCACTTGCAAGTTTTTTGCACGCGATCTCCAAGCTTCACCAGGGTGAGCTGTTCCTCCTTGCCTCCCAAGGAGTCTTCTCCATATGGGGATTGAGCTGCCCTAAAGGCAATCAGCCCAAATTGATAAGGGTTTATTAAGGGCTCATTAACAACAATCATCAATCTTAACCATTTATGAATTTTGCAGGGAGGTTGGTGGAACCCAACCTCAAACTTTCAAAACAGTAAATTTTGAAAAAGAAGGGATGACATCTGATGAAATCTGAAGAACAAACATGCAAATTTGTGATGAACGGATGTGGGCCCTGGACCACTAGAATGGCATGATGTCCTACATTCCCCTGCAAGCAAAGCGCCTCGCTGTGCCACGGCCACTTCACATGCAGCGCGCCACGCCTCACTGAAAACTATGGATGACCTGGCAAGGGCCACCATTGTCTTTTTTTTGTGAGGGTCAAGTATACTACTGGTTGGTGGTTTCAACCCCTTCTGAAAAATATGAAAGTCAGTTGGTGTTATTATTTCCAAGATATGGGAAAATAACCAATGTTCCAAACCACCCTCGTGGTTTTTTCTTGTGATTGCTCGGGAATTGTGTAACTAGATGTAATAGTATGTAATAGTGGTCTTGTTCTGGCTTCTTTGAACTGAAATAACATCTGGGAAAACACATGTGATATCACTTGTAGATAATTCCAAACACAAACTATTGCCGATGCTGGTTCCTGAATTCCTCCAGACTTTAATTGAAACTTTAGCGGCTCTGCTGAAATATCGATGACTTCACATGGATAATGCCAACTTCGCCCCCGCACCCCGAGAGATGCCAGTTGCAGGGCGCTGCAACGCTGCAGGCAGCTTCAAACCCTGTTTGTACTTCAAACCGAATCACAACCTGATACCCACTGTCGTTCCCTGCATCTCACATGTCATAAATTATTATAATATACAATACATGGCACGTATAGTAACATGTACATGTGAATATATATATATATATGTGAATATATATACATATATATATATAATTATCATATATTGTTGAGCATCATTTTATGGCAAAGTCGGCCATTTGGTTGCTCGAAATCTTCTAGAACCGCCGTCAAATCATCTCCCCGTGGCCAAGTGGCTTCTGCCGGCACTTCCCGCTTTTCTTGCCGCTGCCGCTTGGGTGGCTTGGGCTCGGTTGTGGCTTGGGCAGCCTGGCGGAGCTGTTTCCGGAACACGCAAAACCTGAAAGAGACGCAGATATTTGTTAAATAGTCATTTCATAATCATATAGATTTTAAATCAACATAGATATCGTACACCAAAATCATACATTGGATTAGTGGATTATTGATGATTGGTTCCAAACAGTTGCCATCCCAAAATTGAATCACATTGGATGTTTTCCCAATGATAGCTAGGATCCAGCAAATTTTAAGTCCCAATCGTGTCCACATCCAACCACACACCTAGGATTTCGATCTTAGTGTCCATTCATTGTAAATCTTCCCGGAACTTAAAGAATTCAGTTTTTTTCAGTTTCATATAACTCTCATTCCTCTGATAAAGAAATATGCTATAAACAGGGATGCTCTAACTATTGGTAAATTATAGCTACAAAACAAGGGTGGAAAATGATCATTTTTCTCGATCTCATCTCCCAATGTTTCCATATTTGTTCACCCTTGTATCTGAGGTGTTGAGAGCACCCATGATAACAGCACCTCGTAGTTGCATAGATCTAAACTACCCAAGCTGGTGTCCCCTAAATAACTAAGTTGGTGTATAATAAACCACAGCGACTATAGAACTATATGCTATAGATATATCTACCATAAAAATCCAAGACCCATAGAATTCACCTAGTTGTGTTCCCCACCTTAGCTCTCGTTTGGGAGCGCCTTGGCCGATCCCTGGACCTTGCCTCAGCGCAAACATCGCAGCCACCACGACACTCGGGAATCGCTTCGCCGAAGTGCCGCGAGATTTGCTGCCGGCGACACTCGCGACGTTGACCTGCCAACATGGGCGTAGCACCTCCCACCAATAGACACATCATGACACATCGATTTCATATTTAAATTCCATAGTAATATGGAAGTAAATAGTGGACACACACCAAAACAAAATGTAATTTGAACCTTGTCCATGGTTGTTTTTATGGGGGGGAGCACTATTTATATGACCTCCGATAACGTTGGTATAATTAGTGAAAACGCATGGCGATTTAAACAACCAAATGCAAATTATAACGTTCCGGTAATAATATGTGATCTGGGCTAAAATGGCCATTAACAACCTGCAACAAAAACACGGTACAGCAAACACACGCCGTGAATGTACCTGTCCTGTAATGTTGATATAACTTCCCCAAATGGGGAATGGGGACCGGTATGGAACAAATCCAATAAGAAAATGGGCCTTGGGGAAGGGAAACCCACCTGGGATCCATTTGCATCCTGTTTAGCAAAAAAGGCATAAGTAGCAACCACTACTTCTTCAAAAAATAAGTAGCAGCGGGTGTCGGATGGATCAGGAACCGTGCTCTACACTCGATCATGCGATAATCCCAACAAATACACCACCAATTTGGGGTGGTTTATAATCTATTTCTGGTGACACTGGGGTTTGTTTTCTTTGTTGTTTAATAATTGGGCTTATACCACATCGCACTGTACAGATTCATGGTTCGCCACCAACTGCTGGGACATAAATTAAAAAAACACATCTAGACACAAACCGAGATGCAATACATGGCCACACCATAGATCTCTCGCAAGAATTGGGGTTTGTAGTAGTTCCTGAGTCGTGGGACTGGTACAAGCTGGGGCCTCCAAACGACGTTAGCTGAATTGGTTTATAATTCTATCTACTGTATGATTTCATTATACTAAATTACATGTATATAATGCGTTTACAAACCAACAAACATAACTGGAGGGGGCGCGGGGCACCACCTTGGGGTTTCCGGTTCAGATTTTCCTTGAAACCAATGCATTGACCAACGCCATCCAAGTTTCATGGCACTATGCCTGGTAACATCACCGGGTCGGTACAGCACCAAACACAAGGCCGCTTTGCCGTCGCGGCCAGCGCGCCCTGACTCCTGGTAGTAGTGGTGCAGGGACGCCGGCAAGCCAGCATGGATCACGAAGCGCACGTCTGCCTGTTCTAAAAATGGGAAGTTTCAAACATTCCAAACATATAGCATATGTAGATATTATAATATATATATATATAGAATATGCTACCAATATCTGCATATAATTATATAATATTATATACATATACTGTTACCAATATACTAATTATTGGTAAAGTATAATCACTATATACACCAATATCTATCTGGTTTTAAACCACTTCCATAAACACCTTCGGCCTTGTTGATCCCCATGCCAAATGCCACGGTGGCCACCACCACGTGGATGTTTCCTTCGACCCAACTGGAATGCACCTCCGCAACGATTAACGGAGGATCCGTTGCGGGATCTGCTTCACCCATGGTGCTGTCAATGGACTCGTTGAAAGTAATTTTTACAGGAAAATCCCATCTTTAATGGGACAAAATCAATGGTTTCCCGTAGATTTTCCCTTAAACCAATCCATTGATGCTGGTATGTTTACCAGAGAGATATGGTCAATTCCATATGGGCAAATTTGTTCACTATTCCATTTTGTTACATGGATGATCTGGAACACATATAACACCAGAAAAGTTCCACAAAACGGGTGCGTTAAGATGTAACAAGATCAACCAACAAATTGGATGAGACTATGAAACCTTCAAACCATATGTTCATATCATATGACCAACAATTATTGGGAAGATTTTTGTGTTTTTATATATATATATACATAACCTAAACCACCGTGTATCCTTCCTAGAGTCAATAAGTTAGCATCAATCAACCAGAATTCACATTCACATGGAGGATATGTATTCACTTTTTGTGTATTTTTGTTGGGGTCGTCCTTCTTTTTCCACGACATCCCCCGGCCTTTTGTCGCGCTTCAGCCGTCAAATCGCCGTGGTAGAAGGCACAGGGCACGTGCTGCGACAAGCCTTCGCGGAGGCACTCGGCTTCCTTCCTGTACGACAAGTGTGGCGGTCTGGCGGAAGCTTTGATCAAAGACATATCGATTATATGCTGGGCCCCTACCACTTGCTGTATACCCCAAAAATACGAACATACATAAGTATATAGAGAGACAGAGGGTGGGCACACACATATGTACATATGCTTATATTTCATGTATATATGCATAATTATGATTGCATATGTATAATTAAAAATAAACATAAATAAATATATATATATAATATTTAGCAGAGGTTACAACTACCATAACAACTAGTGTAACTAGTGCAAACTTGCGTTAGAAACCGGATGTGCGTATTTGATCCTATGGGCCCATCCTTGGATCAGCCATTTATCTCCATCTGCACAGTACACATCAGTACACAATGCTAGGGCTGCTATGTTTACCTGCATGTGTGAGTATATGACATAATCACTACATATATGGTTGCTGCATACCAATCTGGAAAATCTGGTAGACATATCTAACACAAACAAAGTATTGATTCACTCAGACCGCCTGAGGTCTTTCAGGACCATGAAGTTGAGTTTCCAGGTGCGACAGATGTTGATAGTTTTGACCATTGGCCTCACTCAACTAGTGACCGGACCCCATGACAAAACATAACACATCCTCTAAAAACAAACATTTCTGGGTTACCTCGTTATATTATGTCGTTATATTCCCACCACCCTAGAAATAAACAACCCCCATATGGGCCCCTAAGAATGAACAGGGCAAGACACTATGTTCCTTTTGATGGCTGTAATATGCTATAATTACTTCTCTCACCAGCACCATCAGTAAAGTATCTGGGTGGATTACTCAATCCTCAAGGCGGAATCGACCTTGCCCAAGCGCCAAGCCTGGTGATGCAGTAGACCAGGCCAGGTGTTCCCACAGGGAAGAGTTTGATGGTCTTCAACACCATCGCAAGCACCTCTGAAGCGTCCTTGGGACGATGTCCTGGGTAGCCATGGGCTCGGCTCCTGGCACCTAAGACTATGGATCAAAACCCGCGTGCCAGTGCACCTCGAACTAATTTGCAAAGGAAGATGCGCATCCCCAAAAGACCTTGGTAATATCTGGTAATTATCATATGGTTGTCTTGACCCATCCCGTTTTTTGGGTTTGTCTGAGAGGAGGAAACCATCCCCCATTCCAAGCAAGGGATTTTAATCATTTTAATTAAGTTGCCATACACAATTGTCAGATCCACAAAACTGAGTATCCTTGATTAGCTATATCCTTTCCCATAAAATGCTCCCATAAAATTAAATGGTTGGTTCCTCCAATGCCATGCCTGCTTGCTCCCGTGGTCCGGTTCTGAAACCGATCAGCCCAAGAACGCACAGCATAGAACAGGTTGGAGCGATTGGTTGCCGCCCGCAGCCTCGGAGCGTTGTGTTGCGATGTCAGCCGTGTGAGGCCAGTCCAAGATCCAAAACCATGGGGAAGGTACTTGGGTGTACAGTTGCGGTTATTATTTATTTATCTTTATTTTTTGCAATGCATTTGTGGAAATCCCTTCTTGTATTTGGAAGGGGTAAGCGATACTCGATATCCAGAGCTCAGCGCTCAAGCAAGCCGCTACCTTCCTTTTTCCGCTCTTCAAGCGGCAGTGTTTGGTTTAGGCCCTTCCCACCGTGTCTGTATCATGGAGATGCTTGTCGAATTGCTTTATGCACAGCGGCCAAAGGTCCAAAATATCTAGCGGTGTCCTCCTCTTTGAGGACAATTTTGCAAGGCCTTTGCTGAAACCCCTTCTTGTATTTGGAAGGGGTAAGTGATACTCGATATCCAGAGCTCAGCGCTCAAGCGAGCCGCTACCTTCCTTTTCCTGCTCTTCAAACGGCAGTGTTTGGTTTAGGCCCTTCCCACCGTGAATTTCTGTATCATGGGAATGCCTGTCGAATTGCTTTATCCACAGCGGACTAAGGTCCAAAAAATCTAGCGGCGGTGTCCTCCTCTTTGAGGACAATTGCCAGTTCGTCTGCTTCACTTTGGCCTTCTGCTGTGGCTATGTACAGGAAGCCGCCCTTCTTTCAATGCCTCCAAAAGACCCAGGGTGCTTTTCCCCTTCCGAGCTTCTATCGCCAGCTCTTCCACATGCTGAGCTTGGCTACGCAACTTCAGACTTCCTGTTGCTTTCAATTCCAAGAAAGCAATAAACCACTTGACACTTGTGAGTGAAAGTGTCGAATGCGGCGAAGAAGATACCCCATGCCTCACCATCAGCCGATTGGAGCAGCGAGAGGTTTCTTGGATTCTGAGGAATGCCCTGCCAAGCATCCAAGAACGCAACTGCATTCTGGCGGCTGTTGGGCAATTTGCCCCCCTTGAAATTCTCTGACTGAACGAACCGGCTCCTCTGTGGGATGTTTAGGGTCACTTCTTCCAACTGATCAAGCTGGCTCTTGAAGGTGCAGTTGAACTCGACCCCCTCCACGCCCAGCAGCTTTACCAAGGGGAAGTTCTGCTTGCCAGCGGCAGTGGCGAGGCGCATCCGCAGCCGCCACATGGTGCACCATTCCAAAGGCCGTCCGGCGTTGGTCAGCTCGATCTTGTCGGGGAACTTGGCGACAAGTTGAGGGAAGCTGTCCTTACTGTTTGCCTCTGCCCTGCGCTCAGCATGAACAGCGACACCACTGGTTCAATCATAATGCGCTTGGCAGTCCGAGGTGTCTTGATCGTCCTGACCGCGTTCACGAAGATGTTGTCCGCAATAAGGGACAAAACATCCTTGTTCTGTGTGGTCTTCTCGCCAAAGATGGCTGGGTAGAGGGCATCCGCCTCTGGGAGCTCCGGCTGGTAACGAGTCTAAAACCTCCCGCACATGCTTAAACACTGCTTTCACCTCTGTCTGTCTGGTCAATGTTTTTTGGCTTCAAGAGGTCAGCAGCGAACTCGAGAAACCGTGGGAGCTCTGAGAGGGCAGCTGCAACGAAGGTTGCCACATCATCATCAGCAGCTCTTTGCACCACCAAGATGTGGCGACCTTCGTCGCGTTGAGGTTCTGGGCAAGCTCCAAGACGCGTGGGAATCTGCCAAAAGGTGATGCACCAAACGGACTCAGTGTCAATGAGGAAATCACAAGTGTCGCTTGAAGGCCTGGGAGAATTTCCTGGTCAAGGATAGCCTGCCGGAGGAATGAAGTAATATCTTGTCGTGAGGCTCCCAAGTTGTACTCCTTGACAAAGGCTTCCTTTGCCCTTGCCACCTCGTCGGCCAGGACGACAACGGTGTGGATGCCTCGACGACGAAGGAGCTTCTTCACTGCATGTGCGATAAAGCCCCGGATGAGCTGCAGTGGGTATCTCCTACCTCCAGCCCGTGCACGTTGTTTCACCAATCCCAGAACCTCATCAAGCGGCTTCCCGTCACCACCGTGATGGCATAGTTGAGGTCACAGCCTGTGCTCCAGCCAAATTCAACTGGGAAACAACTCCATGGCAGAGTCATGCGTGAATGCCAGGGGCAACACGCCGTCCATACCCAAAAGCTCTCAGCGGAGCTCTTTCAGAGCACGTGTCTTGCCTCCACCACTGCCACGTAACGTGGCTAGGAAGGACTTCTTGGAGCTAGCTTTGACGGCTGCCTGGTTCAATGTCTCCTTGCTCCAGTGCTTCGCATCGAAGTCAATGACTTCGTGCGCCACGGTGTCATCGACATCATTGATGATGGCCAAGTTGTTGGCCTCCAGATGCTGCAAGTAATCTTGCCGTCCCGGTCCTCGTCCGATAGATATCACAAGGGTCAAATCGTCGAAAAATCTGGTCAAACACCGTTTCGGGTTTTGGGATTGGTCTGCTAGTCCAACCGAAGATGAAGGTGAGCTGTTGTTGGACGATCACCAAGGAAAATGCCAGCAACAGAACTCGCAGAACTCGTGCTTTGCGAGCCATGGAACTACAAGAGCGAACGTTGCACGAAATGAGCTTGGGGGACAATTATTGGCAGGGTCCGGGCCTCGGCTACTACGGTTGCCGTTATGATGATAACAAACGATATACCCATTGGATTTTAAGCCCGGTAATAAGCGGCGCTTAAAACCCTTACTATATGGTCTACAAGCAAATAATTAAGTTGGGGAATTCCATCTGAATGCGGGGTTTTAGAATATTTTAACAGGAACATCATCGAAGTAAATTGGGATTTGTTCAGCCATGGCAATGATGACTGGAGGGTCTCAGTTCTCGGGGTCGAAGCTGCGTTCCGAACCACTCAGATTGACGGGCAGTATACTTATCCCAAGGGTTTGCATGGACCGTAGCTGGCCTTAATCTGGGATATAAGACGGTATAAAGCTGTTTGAGAGTCCATCTTTGAAACGGTTGGATCTCCACCGCATCCTCAGCGAAGGACACCAAGCAACTCCACCACGGAGGTGAGGTTGAGACATTTCTGCACATCCGCTGCCACGCTGCGAGTTGCCTATTCGTAATCCCCTGGGGTTTTAGGGGCACGGGCCATGGCTGCCTTGGGAAAATGCTTATGGCCTTAAATGGGCATTTCAATGAGAAAGCGTGGGAACACCATCTCAAATATCTTCTCTCTGGGGGATTTTCTAGCCAAGTTGGTTTGATTCCTAGAGGATATACATATACATATATATATATATATATTATATATATATTATATATATATATATATTATATACTATATATATATTATATATATAACAGGCGAAACATCCATATCCAAGGACAACTTACGCCACAAAAAAAACGCCGTCACCACTGCCCACAAGGTGCTGTTGCGGTGAGGGCAAGGATGGGCGTCTTTGGAAACCTGGGGCTAGCATACAGTCCACCTGGGGGGTGCAATTCCAGTGAACTATATATCATGTGCATGTGAAAGAATATGTGCACTGAGAGGTTACTATTACAAATAATTATGGCTATATACACACTGACGCATTGACAATTTGTATTTGTCTACTTACATATGTGCGGAGATACTCATTTGCTGGCAGTACGTCAATGTAGTATAGTTCACTGCCATAATGTTCACTGCCATTTCTCTGCCATGCGGATTGACACGACTGATGCACGGCCACGATGCTGAATCCGCAGTGCTGCCAGCTTCTCATAGTCCTCAGAACAAGGGGCAATCTGCGGTCCACCAAACCATGGGTTTCCTCATGATGTTTCAATACATTTCACATATTTACTTCAAACTTAGATGAGTCTTGATGCACTTCGCCACTTCGCTACTTTTCGGCAAAGAACATGCATGCAATCACCAGAATAGCCATGATTCTCCGAAGTGGGATGCCTTCAGGCTTCAACATCCGTCAGTTGTCACTCCGGACATGTCACTTCCTACTAAACACTGCAAACGAAGCCGCTTTCAACAAAGTAGCGACAAGTCGCGCTTATCAACATGTGCGCCATGTTCGAGTTGCATGGCATATGGGTTCTGGATTTTTTGGATAAGTTATGTTCTTTTTGTGTTGACCATAGTCATCAATATGGTATATGTCTAATAAGGATTATGGGCATCCTACCATGAAGTCGGAAATCCTGACGTTTGCCATTGCAATTCCCAGCATGACAATCCCTCAGTATGGAAATGTCGTATAATACATCTTTTGATCACCCTCTTGTGTTAACATACTGGGACAGAATGGCACAGAGATCTGTATTGAAACAACATAGATTGTATCAACAGCATAGGTTGTATCAACGATCATTATTGCCAACATTTGTCTTTTCAGCAAATTCAGCTATACATATTATATATATATACACATTGAGTCAAAACGTCAAGAACAGGCCATCATACCACTCAATGGCTTCAATGCTTCTTACGTGTGGGGACCCCAAAACAAATCGCCCAGATATTGAAATCAGCTAAAATCGTCAAAGGGACCCAACACTATCCAAAAGTACTTGCAGTCTAATTGCATAATCTATAGTGAACCTAGAGAGAGACAGAGAGAGAGAGAGAGAGAGATAGATAGATAGATAGATAGAAATATAGATAGATAGATTAAGATTAGATAAGATTAGATAAGATTAAATAAAAAAGATTAGATAAGATTAGATAAGGTTAGATAAGATTAGATAGATTAGAAAAGATTAGATAAGATTAGATAAGATTAGATAAGGTTAGATAAGATTAGATAAGATTAGATAAGATTAGATAAGATTAGATAAGGTTAGAATAAGATTAGAAAAGATTAGATTAGATTGGGTTAGATTAGGTTAGATTAGGTTAGATTAGATTGATAGATAGATAGATGGATGGATGGATAGATAGATAGATAGGTAGATAGATAGATAGATAGATAGATAAGATAAGATAAGATAAGATAATATCAGAAAAGATAAGATAAGATAAGATAAGATAGGGTAAGGTAAGAAAAGATAAGGTAAGATTAGATAGATAGATAGATAGACAGATAGATATATAGATAGATAGATAGACAAGTAATATAAGTAAGGTAAGTAAGATAAGTAAGAGAAGTAAGAGAAGCAAGAGAAGTAAAAGAAGTAAGGTAAGTAAGATAAGTAAGATAAGTAAGATAAGTAAGATAGGTAAGATAAGTAAGATACGTAAGATAAGTAAGATACATAAGATAAACAAGATAAGTAAGATAAGTAAGGTAAGTAAGATGCGTGAGATATGTAAGATAAGTAAGATAAGTAATATAAGTAATATAAGTAAGATAAGTAAGATAGATAGGATATGATAGGAAGGGGTATGATAGGATAGCATAGGATAGGATAGGATAGATAAATAGATAGACAGACAGATAGATAGATAGATTCAGATAGATGGATATATACCCATATAGATACCCTCCAAACTACCCCACATCTACCTAAAACCTATATAAAACCTATAGCATGTCTCAACTGAGGCATCCTTGATGCTCTCAGTCCGAGGCACTGGTCGAAAGTCATGTCCCCATTGGGAGATGCAGTGAGCCTCATCGATGGCGATCAAAGCCATTCGCCCTGCAGAGTAGATCTTCTCCTCGGAAAACCCCGCTGGATCTTATGGCAAGAAACCAAAAGGCGCGGTTGAGCACGGTTGAAGCAATTAATCTTAGTTCAAGAAAAATTACAGTGTGATTACATGGAAGTACTACGTCTAATTGATCACCTTCAATCGAAAAAAACATTTGATAATATATAGAGCTTAATCAGTTTGGGGTCACTCTCTTGGATCAGAAGGGGAAGTGCGGAATGAAGAGCCTCCTGTGTTGCATGATCCTTCTCCAAATCCGCCAATTGGGTCGATGATGTTGCCACTAACACATTAAAACCTCCATTTATAGGGTTGCTCCAAAGACCCAGGTACAAGGAGAGTTGGGTAAATAAATATCTCGAATGATCGAGGTAAATTGACCCATTTACCCATTTAGTTGAAGCAGCCCTGGACTTGGTTCGGGGTTTTCCGCACCCATAGCCATGTTTGATGGCACCGGAGGGTGCCAAAAAGGTTGACTCAAGCAAATACAGGCTCTCCAAGAGGTTCATTACCTTGGTATCGCTAACAGGTCGCTTCCAACACCGCAGGTACCAGCGGGGAAAATTAGGTGAAAAAACGAAATCGGCACATTTCCCGCAAAAGTGGCAACCCTTTACCTACACAATAGGTTGCCGCAACCACATCACTAGGTGGGGCACACCCCAACATTCGTGGCTAGCGAGTACATGCCTTTGGGACTTTGTGGCTTCGAATGGTACAAGTTCCGAACATGTGCAGCTGCAGAGTTTCAGGACACCAATGCTGGATAACTGCAAATTGCAGTAGGGGGTGCCTAGATATGCATCCGAGCAAGTGAGTGGTTCATAGCCTCAATTTACGGGTTTTCTTTGTTCCCCACCTGCCAGGTGAGGGTTGTTAGATTTGATCAGAGCTGTTCTCCTCATCCTCCTCCTCCTCCTCCTCCTCGTCCTCCTCCTTCTCCTCCTCCTCCTTCCTCCTCCTCCTCGTCCTCCTCCTTCTCCTCCTCCTCCTTCCTCCACTTCCACGTCCACTGTTGCCTTGCCAAATCTTGGCCAAGCTCTTTGCCAACTTCGGAGCTCAGTGCGCACTGCTGGACCTCAACCTGGCACCTTCCCAGCTCAGTGCGCACCGCTGGACCTCAACCTGGGACCTTCCTAGCTCAGTGCGCACCGATGGACCTCAACCTGGGATCTGCCGAGCTCAGTGCGCACCGCTGGACCTCAACCTGGGCCTTCCGAGCTCAGTGCGCACCGCTGGACCTCAAAAGCCAGATAGAATGCCAGAAGATATGCCGGATAGAATGTCAGACAGAATGCGAGAAGATATGCCAGATAAAATGCCATAAGATATGCCAGATAGAGTGCCAGGAGACATGCCAGATAGAATGTTAGAAGATATGCCAGATAGAATGCCAGAAGGTATGCCAGATAGAATGCCAGATAAAATGTCAGATAGAATGCCAGAAGATATGCCAGATAAAGTGCCAATGTTTGCCAGATAGAATGCCAGAAGATTTGAGTAGAATTTATGCCAGAAGATATGCCAGATAGAATGCCAGAAGATATGCGAGATAGAATGCCAGATAGAATGCCAGATAGAATGCCAGAAGATATGTCAGATAGAATGCCAGAAGATTTGCCAGTAACAAAATGTATAAATGTCATGGTGGGGATCACACAAAGCAAAGTATTTTTTTCCCATAAGTTTCCCTACGCTAGAAGCCCTGGTTTGATCTAATTATTCATTTTGGGAGCCCATAGTGGAGAGTATCCAAAATTAAATTTTACGGGAAGGGGATTACGTGTAATTATATATATACACACATACATACATATTATCATATGCAGTACAGTATATACGCGATATTCTTGAAGCACTTCCCCACCACCATGGCTCCTAATTGCAAACTACAAGTGACGAGCTTGCTCTTCGCAAGCCTCTCGGGCGTCAGATAGAGCACCCGCAACTCCTTGCGAACCAAATTCTACCCATATGTTGCAAGATACTAATTGAATCTAATTGAGATGATCCCAACCTAGGTCGATGTTCCAAACTCAATCAATCCCTACAGAAATTCTGGCTTAGTATTGAATCTGATCATCCAGCTGTCTCCTCTGCTTCGGTGCCATTGCTTGCAGTGGCCAGCTTACTCATGGCTTTGCGGATCCGCGTCTGTTCCTGGCGACCAACGGCGGGTTTCCAGTGCACGGATGATCATCCCATATAATCCCCGGCCTCGAATAGCGCCCAGGACTGTCAACCATCATTGATCATATGGCCATGCTATTGATATCTATTGATGCTAGAAACACACACCAACACAAATGTGATCAATAGCAGTGGGAATAAGCATCATAATATTCCGTGGATAGATTTAACTCTTGGAACTTGACAATGTGAAAACACAATGGGACATCCCACCAATTATTTATATTAATAGATGACATTCTCAGCTATAAACATCCATCTTCAAGGGATTTCCCAGCCACGATGAACCTCACGTGAGTCGCTGTTGGACAGCATGGCTGCACCAACTCCAACGGCACGCAAGGACATCACCTGATCCTGGGAGCCGAGACTTGAGTTGACCGCTCCTGGGGTCCTGGTCAAACTGTTGCTGGAAAACCATGTTTCAACTGTGGCAGGGGATGGTCCCAAGAAAAAAAATGACTAGATTCAAATTGATTCAAAACATCTCAAACATCTCAAAACTGATTACAGTTTCTGATGTTATTTGCATGGTTTAACAAGCAGTACATCTTCTTGCGGGGGTACAAGCAGAGGAGACCAAACCCGAGGACAAAGCATCATGAGACTTGGCATCATGATGCAGCATGCGACCCCACCTATCAAAACCATTCAAATTTCATCTATCCATCTGGTTTTAACATAGCCATGGAAAATCACCATGTTTAATAGGTAAACCATCTATAAATGGGCCATTTTCCATGGCTATGTTAAATAACCAGAGGGTATCCATCTTAAAGTAGCTAATTATCTATCTTCTGGCTGTCTATAATTTTCACATATGCGGATGAAATAAACCACCTTTGCGACCATGATCCGCCCTTTTTTTGGCGAGATTGCTGCGGATCTGGCAACCCTTCACAACTCACAAGTAGGCCCTCAATATGGCTTTAGCTGCAAATAGAGTACCCCTAGATCCACTCATTGAGCGTCAATTGAGCGTAGTTTAGTCCTATCAAATTGGTATGAATTTGGGTATATATCCCGGTGACTGTGGCTGACAAAATATTATATTGTTTAATATCCAAAATATCAGAACATATCCCACCATATGTATATATATATATAAGTATATCCTCATCTTTGGTTGTGTTTCCCCACTACTCACATCACATCATCACATCTCTATCCGGCTCTCCCAGCTCAGCTCGCGTGCCTGCATCAGGGACAACAAGGGGCTTACGACCTTGGCAAGGGCAGAGAAACCATGGAAGCCATTGCCACAGAAATCTGAAGTAAAACATCGAACTCCCTCAGTCATTTTCCCTGACTTTATTTGGTTTTATAGTCTAAACATACCTAAAAATAAAGTCAGGGACAATTTACAGTATATAATAGTTTACCGCATTTCATGGTTGTATGTGTAAACTTTAGTTTTAGTGAGATAAAATAAGCTAAATGTCTTTAAAACAGCCATCTCTTGCCGTTGAAATAGCGGACAGGACGCATGCCTTCATGACTTCACCCCAACTCCCCACTGGGCCTACAATGGGGCCCCGCGCCAAGGTCAGGTTGCCGGTGACCAAGGCAGGCGCTTGGAAGCACAAGGACTTCCCTGCTCCAGTGGGCGCCACCAAGAACACGTCGCGCTTCGACAGCAGGGCGTTCATGGCCTCCTCCTGACGATTGGGAAAAGGTCAGTAAAGATCCGAATATAGAGTTGTTTATGCTCCATGCCCAGGGAAGTTTAATACAATTTCATACCATTTCATTCAATTCCCAGGTACATTTTACAGATTCTTTACAGTACACAGTTTTCCAAAAAAAATGCAAAAACAAACATCTCCTACATCTTCTACAAGGCCAACGTGACAACCGCAGCCCCACAGCCTGATTCGTTCTGAAAGAAGTGACGCCAAAGATCTCCTCGCACGCCTCCACGATCCCACAAACCCAAATTGCGGTTATAGGGGGGGCAAACCAAGGATACCAAGGGAGCACCCAAATGGGGTGTACCCATGAGTACCCTAGCAAGCCTTTGATGAAGGAAAAACGTGGAAAAACATGCAAACACCTGGGTCAGGTCCAATTTCTTGAAGGTTAGTGATGGGCTATAGGAGATCATCAGCCCCCGGGAAAAAAAAGGGACACGCGCGTTTTCACCGCAAGGGCCCCCAAGCCACTTTAACATCCTGCTGAAAATGGAGCACCCAAGTATACCATATCTACCCCTAAGTAGAACATACCAAGGTCCCCCAGTTACGGGTCGCAGGGCCCTAGGGCCCTGCATGGCCCTGCTATGCCTTCGTAGCATTCAGCAGGTCCCGCCTTCCGAAGTTTCTCACTCCAGGGCTGCTTGGTTTCCCAATCCTCGCTGGAAACTGAGCCCGCCTCAAGGTCCTCAAGGACCAGGACACAGCGAGGTTGCCAGACTTGGGAGTTGGCACATGTTGAACTTCAATGATGGTCCCAAGTTTTGAGGGTTGAGTTGATTCGAACATGTTTTCGACAACGTAAATTTGAAGTTCATGATGTTGGGGTTAGGTCTTTTCATCGCATGGAGGGCCATAGATAGTGCCTTAGGGATCTAACAACTATGGCTAACTAACCACTTTCTGCAGCAGAATACTTGTGTTCATCCATATGTGACAAGTCTCCTACTACTGATGTAATATATACATACATACTCTATATGTATAATATCTATATATATATATATAAATATGGTCATATAAACATACATACTCTATATGTATATTATATATGTATATGTGCGTGTGTGATTCATTAATCATTCCTCAACTTGTATGACACAAATAGATACAAATAGCCCATTCTACCGGAGCGGTCCTCCAGCTCAGTCTCCAGCTGTTCCTTTCGCTGAACAGCTGCCTGCGGGTGCCATGACGTCTGGGATGTTCCGAACCATGAAGCGGAACCGCGGGATGTCCAGCTACGTATGCAACACCAAATTACGCATGTTGTTTGTTTTCTTCCAGAAAATTTAGAAAATTTTGGAAAAACTCCGAATCCACTCCCTCTCTCTCCATCGCCATCCCTAAGGAGCGTCAGGGTGAGGGCGAGCAGCTGGCCCGATCAAAGCCAAGAATGCAACCGAACCCACTGGTCAATCATGCTTCCGCTAGCAAAACTGCCATCACTTGCGGGTCAATCCGGCATTTTCAAGCACAGCAAGTTGCAGCAAGTCTTCTGCTGACTGGTGCCCATTCATCTTTCATCAGTTAATTTTGGGATACACAGCCAACTGAGCATCAAAGGAGCATTGGATCTATACTAATGTTGAATGGACAATAGTAAAGCGCGTGCAGTAGCTACAAATAATTTTCAGAATCTGATTTTAAATTAGGCCTTATTGATTTTAAATTACAAACATCAACCTTGGTCCAGAGCATCTGCAATAAATGTGGTTCATTCGCAATAATTCGCTACAAATAATTTTCAGAAAATTCCCAAATTGTCAGATTTTCCAATACTAAATTGTAAAGGAGCTAATTGAGATTTAGTATGGATGCAGGAAAAAAAACAGAACCAGTTACAGTTCAGCTGTATTTTTTCCCTTCTTCCTTAGTGTGTTTAATTGTGGTTGAATGGTTTTTAATTGTGATTGCATGTTTTTCAAAAGCAAAAACAAAGCAAACCTTTACCAAATCAAACACTTTACCTTGTTCAAAAAACCTGTTTTCTTTATAAAAATCCTTTTAAAAAATTGCAAAAAACAGGTCAGGGTATCCCCTTGCAGGTCCTTGCATTTGCAATTAAAAACTGGAATTAGCACTTGCAATAAGAAACAACCTTCCTGGCTCTAGCAGGCATTTTTTCCCTTCTTCCTATCAGAATCCAATGAAGATCCCA
>Ga0126342_10001675_pt1 | contig 32164 bp, 27 predicted proteins | sample Cyp1metagenome_FD_92528 | JGI IMG/M metagenome (GOLD analysis project Ga0126342, IMG submission 92528) | Coral microbial communities from Lord Howe Island, Old Settlement Bay, Australia - Cyphastrea 1 metagenome | ecosystem: Host-associated > Invertebrates > Cnidaria > Coral ...
GGCTGAAATCATTCGAAGCGGTGCGATGGAAAATAGTGCGTGAGCCTTGCGGCTATTGACTGGTGAGTGTAGTATCTGTTCTTATCAGTACAACTCCCTACCATCAGAGCTTCCGCTTCTGCAGTCAACCACCAACCAGATTTCATTTCTTCCGTTCGATTCATTGGTTCGCTCAACTGGTGTGTGGTTCAGGATGGCCAGCCATAAGGTGAGCGGAGCCTCGTGCTGAGCGCACCGGTCACGCTGATTCATGGCGTCGCGGTGGGTTCACGAAGGGGCAGACAAGCAACGCCACCTTCTTTGGAGGCTCAACACCTGTGATTGGTGCATTCAACTACCGAGGAAGCGGCACCGGCATGGGTGGTCGCCCTGACCGCTCCGCTCAGCCGGCCCCAGGACACGACCTCGAGCCTGTATTTGTGCATATGTGACCGATGGGCCCAAGCAGTTCTTGGCACACTTGGCGTACTGCGCATTCACGAATGCTGACACAGATCAGCGCGCCAATTCCATGGCCATGATGGACAGCCCACCCCCCCCTCCCCCAGCTCCTCGCCGAAACCCGGCGGGAGGACCCCCCCTCACCCAGCCGCTTGCCCCCCTGACACAGGGCAAAGACCTATCGTTTCTGACGTGCGCCGGCGGATTTGGGTGGGTGGAGAGAAAAAAAAACCATGGTTTCAACAAGTGGAGGTCTCCTAAAATGGTGGTACTCCTTTATCGCTGGATGGTTTGATGGTTTATTTCATGGAAAACCCCATCTATAAATGGATGATTTGGGGATACCCCCATTTCAGGAAACCTCCACATATATATATATATAATATATATATATATATAGTTTCTCTGGGCAAGCCTTCAGAAAGCCGATTTTTTTTTTTTGCTTCCAATCCCACCATTTACAGATATAGCCTCTGGTTTTGACTAACAGTTTGCCATGGTTTGTTGATGGCCCAGTTCGAAATAGATGCTTTACCGAACTTAATAGCATGGTGGATCTTTCCATGGCTATTGCTGTGAATGTCATGTCATTTCACCAGATGGTAGATATAACTATATATCGTTAATGGGGTTTATAGATGTTTTTTTTGATGATTTACCTATAAAAAAACATGGTGATTCTCCATAGCTACGCTAAATAACCAGAGGGTAACCATGCGAAAATCGTCAGGATACGGTGCAAAGCTCACCAATATCTACTCCAAGACCTTTGTGGTTGAGACCGTGGACTCGAGTTGCCAGCTGCTCGGTGTTTTCCCATTTTTTATACCAGGAACTGTGGTAATGTGGTATTTAAACCACTGGAAAAAATGGTGAAAACATGGTGAAAAAATTGAATGTGGTTAAAACATACACTGTGGTAAAAAAAAATGGTGAAAAAAACTGTTTTTTTTGGTAAAAACAATGGAAAATAAACCACCCATTTGACTGGGAACATAGCACCCACCTATAAAAATTGTCATTTGGGGGATGGTTTATGGCATTGTTTTACCAACATTATGCCATAATGCCACATGTTTTAAGACATGCTCAAGTAGGAGTGTATTAGCCCAGAACCGAGTTTTGTCGCAGGGTATCTAGGATTAGGCACGTTTACATGGAGATATGACTTGCAGAAGAACGGAGTGGCACCAATCATAGCAGGGTCCAGATTGTTTTCAGTTCATAGCTATGTGCTTCAGTAGGCTATCCGTCAAGTCCAAGTTGGGTTATTTCCGTTGCAATCCTTTTTCCGCTGTTATTCAAGCTGGTAACACTTCGACGTTCCATCAGTATCAGAATGGCTGTGCCAAGCAATGCCCATGATTTCGCATGGGTTTCGTTTCGTCATGTATTTCTTGCGCTCCTAGGTTTTCATGTGCATCCAACTTGGGCGGGATAAATGACCATTTTCATGTGGAGTCAACCCCCAAAAGAGGTGACTTTTGCACCTCTGCTAATTTAACAGTTTGCTATGGAAAATCACTATTTTCAACAGGTAAATCAACTATATATTTCTATGGGCATTTTCCATAGCAAACTGTTAAATCACCAGAGGGTAAATCACCAGACAGTTCCATTAAATTCCATTAAATCCTACTAAATCGCATTAACTCCCATTTTTCCCACGAAATCCCATATCTTATGGCAAGATTGGCCCTTAGTAGTTGGTGAATCATCCCTTAACATACCCTGGGGGATCACCTGTCACCTGTTGGCTTCCCAGAAAGGGGTCGGACCTGGTAAAAAGTTACAATCCTTCTAAAAATAGGGGTAAACTATGGTAAACTTATGAAGATTGAGCTTACTTATCAACTATATGGTAAATCTTGATGTTTCTGTTTTTTTTTTTGGATGTTACTTGCATTGAAGAAACTATTTGAGGGCGACAAGAAAGTTGGGTTTCCTGGAAATCAATCCATTGAATTGCACCCCTTGACCAGCAAAAACAGGAAGAGATACCGGCAAGTCTGGCGCAACAACATGACCAGTCGCATCTTGCTCTGCAAGCCATGCCTGCTGTTGGTGCTATCTATTTGATAATTTTTTGATATATTTTGATATCAGGATCCTTGTTTCTGAAATTGTATGCTTCCATGTGTGGCCAGTTAACATATCTTCCCATCATCCTTTGCTGAAACAAATCCCATTCGACGCAATGCTATTTCCATCACTGTTTGATAGACTGATAGACCTCGTTTTTCTTTGTGATTTGGGAGAGATCTTAGTCATCAAAAAAACAAACGGTGTCGCTTTCACTCTCGGGAAAGGCGCCTTTCCTTGGTCCAACGAAGTCACTCAGTCTGGCTTGTTCGGCAAACAAATCCCCCACCAGGATGGAACTCTGATTTTGGTCCAGCATGGGCACCTTTTAAGGCACCTTTTAATCATTAGTCTTTGGCCATGGTGGAGTTTTTAAATTTCTCACATCGCACATGTTGGTTTTTGCCCTAAGATCTGGCCATGATTTGGCCATCTTTCATCATCTTTCCAGATATTGGATTTTCCGGCATCGATGAGATCAGGAGATGAGCCTGAGATCAGCAAATGTCAAGGTGCCTGCATTGTTTCGGTGGAATACCATCTGGTTATGACATGACTAACAGCAATAGCCATGGAAAGATCCACCATTTTGAAGTTCGGTAAACCATCTATTTCTATGGGCCATCAACAAACCATGGCAAACTGTTAGTCATAACCAGAGGGTAGATCAGGAGCACAGTCGGTTGATATCATGGGCTATTTTTAGGTGACTGGCTTTGGACTAGGTCGGTGATTTGGCTGGATTTCGTTGGGAAATCCACGAATCTGGGGGAATCTGGAGATTTTTGTTGGGGTGTTCCTTAAGCCCATGCATAACATGTGGGAAAGAGATGGTTTGCTGAAAGAATTCACTATGAGGATTCAGTCCCTCCTGTCACTTCACCAACAAGAACCACATTTTTAGGGCGAATCCTAAGGCACCGTTCAGGGGGGTGGTTGAAGTCATACTTCCCAGTGGGCCTCTCCCCCTGGAAAAAGCACATCGGGTTACTTTGTGGTACCCCTAAGCCGGTGAGTAAAAAAACTGAGACTGCAATTCTTGGAGAACTGGGCCCACGTAAATCACCGAATTCCGCTGTGGGTCACGTAAACTTCCGAATTGACAGTCGTTTTCCATAGATGTTCGCTTTTCATCCCTTTTCATCCCTTTTCATCCCTTTTCATCCCTTTTCAACCCATCAGGTTTCAGTATACCATCATATACCATCCAGTAAATTAACATAGACCCTGCCAGATAGGGCTTGGAAGATTAGTTTCCATTACAAATTGGCTATTTTCGGGGTCTATGTCAATTTACCAGAGGGTAAATCCCATTAATATCCCATTGAATCACTATAAAATTCCATCAAGTCATTGTAAATCCTATGATTTTCATTGATTTTCCATAGTTTTTTTGTAAGTTTACCAGAGGGTATATACCATATACCATCATATACCATCCTTAAAAAAAAAACATGTTCCATCCCCATCCCAAGCCCCGGGGCCGCTGGGGCCTCCGCAGGTCAAGACTACACCTCCGTCACCTTTGAACCCGACCTGCCGCGTTTCGGCATGACGGCCTTGGAGGTCGGAAAACAAGTGGAAGGTAGATCAGTCCCTGTGGTGCCACAAGGAAAATTGTGATTTTATGTGATTTTGATGGTGATTTTATGGGATTTAATGGTGATTTTGATGGTGATTTTGATGGTGATTTGATGGGATTTAATGGTGATTTTAATGGGATTTAATGGCGATTTTAATGGTGATTTTGGTGATTTTAAAGGGATTTAATGGTGATTTTGATGGTGATTTTGATGGTGATTTTAACGGGATTTAATGGTGATTTTGATGGTGATTTTAATGGGATTTAATGGTGATTTTGATGGTGATTTTGATGGTGATTTTAATGGGATTTAATGGTGATTTTGATGGTGATTTTAATGGGATTTAATGATGATTTTGATGGTGATTTTGATGGTAAATTTAATGGGATTTAATGGTGACTTTGATGGTGATTTTGATGGTGATTTTAATGGGATTTAATGGTGATTTTGATGGTGATTTTGATGGTGATTTTGATGGTGATTTTAATGGGATTTAATGGTGATTTTGATGGTGATTTTGATGGTGATTTTGATGGTGATTTTAATGGTGATTTTGATAGTGATTTTGATGGTGATTTTAATGGGATTTAATGGTGATTTTGATGGTGATTTTGATGGTGATTTTAATGTTGATTTTGATGGTGATTTTGATGGTGATTTTAATGGTGATTTTGATGGTGATTTTAATGGGATTTAATGGTGATTTTGATGGTGATTTTGATGGTGATTTTTTAATGGGGTTTAATGGTGATTTTGATGGTGATTTTGATGGTGATTTTAATGGGATTTAATGGTGGCTTTGATGGTGATTTTGATGGTGATTTTATGGGATTTAATTGTGATTTTATGGGATTTCATGGTGATTTTGATCGTGATTTAATGGGATTTAATGGTGATTTTGATGGTGATTTAATGGGATTTAATGGTGGTTTTCATGGTGATTTTATGGGATTTAATGGGATTTTATAGTGATTTATTGGTTATTTTAAGGGATTTAATGGTGATTTTGATGGTGATTTAATGGTGACTTTAATGGTGATTTTGATGGTGATTTTATGGGATTTAATGGTTATTTTAATGGTGATTTTATGCGGTTTAATGGTGAATTTGATGGTGATTTTGATGGTGATTTAATGGTGATTTTAATGGTGATTTAATGGGATTTAATGGTGATTTTAATGGGATTTAATGGTGACTTTGATGGTGATTTTGATGGTGATTTTATGGGATTTAATGGTGATTTTGATGGTGATTTTAATGGGATTTAATTGTGATTTTGATGGTGATTTTGATGGTGATTTTAATGGGATTTAATGGTGATTTTGATGGTGATTTGATGGTGATTTAATGGGATTTAATGGAACTGTCTGCTGATTTACCCTCTGGTAATGACCAACATAATGACATAGAAAATGGCACATTTAGTTCGTTGATTTAGCTATGAAAGATTGTGATTTTCCATAGTAGACTGTTAGATCACCAGAGGATGTCGCATTTCATCAGAAAAATGGAGGATTTACCATGAACATACCATGAACAAATGGGATTTTTACGCCAAAACACCACCACTTGGGGTTGATGATTGGGCTCTTGGCCGGTTGGTGATTGAGGATGGTTTCTGAATTTTGGAGGCTGATTTTGTGTGAACCGCACCATGTGTTGGTTGCGAGAGGGTATGATCTGTTCACGAACTTCGTAACCATGTGTATAGCAACTTCAGAGGCTACTCCAGGAACTCGACCAGCTCATACTGTTTTAACAAAGACATTGGGATATTGGCGGGGGTACAGTCAATGAACACAGACACATGATATCAGGTATTTTACCATTGCAATCTTATATTGTCCACACGTTTTCCTAGATACCCTCTAGTAATCAAACATGGCTTGTTCAATGGCCATTTCAGGATCCTAGATTTGAGGTACCTAGCATATATAAGGCCTACCCCCAAAATATGGCCAAACATATGATACAGTACCTCCATTTTAGGATCCTGGAGATCTCCCATTGACTTGTTGAAAAATGACAAATTTATAGATCATTTTCCTATTCAAGTGCCCCTGAAATTCTGGGATTTCCCCGCCACGTGGTCAGGATGATATCGTTTCATTAATGGAGCGTCGGGCGTGTGAGATCTGGCAGCACTTTGGAGGGGGCCGAACTCATCCGAACTCCATGACTAAGCCGGGGGAAAAGAATGTTCTGCCAGAAAATACGAAAGAATATCATGCTTCAATACATTAAAAGAGTGACAAACATGCAGGATGGGGCCCCAAAGATAGCTAAGTTGAGATAAAGGTGGCTGAATTCTATGGTTTATAGTAGGTACAGCATGATATAACTATAGTAGGGTTTACAAACCAACAAACATCACTCACTGGGAGGCACCATCCTGTGTATAGTTTGGCAAAAGACCATGTGTCTTCATCGATGTCTAAGAAAATCCCTTAGAAAGATGAAAAACATCACATAAAGCGCAAAGGTGCTGGGCACACAGTTCAGGGTGGACCTACGTAATCAGATAGTATTAACTGCTTAGTCATGTGAGATTGTCCAAAACATTAGGTAAACCAAAAAAATGCAACTCTGATTAGGACCATACTGAGAAACCTAGCCGAATTTAAGATTATTGCCCTGATTTTTTGGACACACCCATTATATAAATCTAGATATCCCATTTTTGGTACTACGATGGAATCTGGAAACTTGAGTCTAGAAGATGAGTAAGTTTATGATCGGCACATTCTTACTTTAGTTTTATGGGTTCCAGGATGTCAACATCTGCAGTTCCTTCAGCTGACACATGTCTGAGGGTCCCAGGGTCCCTATGTGGGAATGACCTCAATTTCCATCCCTGAGAATCACAAGTTTTACAGGGAAGGTAGTCTTCCAATCATTTCCAATCCCCCATTTGGATCTATTTGGCAGGGTCGATTTCTTCGTTGGAGGTGTGACCTGGCAGTGTAAATCCCTAGTTTTTGTAGGTGTGCTATGATGAGTTCACCTGCTTCTTCCAATCAAACGGTATCATACCTACAATGTGGGCCCCCTAGTTATAAAATGTCATAAATTGGTTTATAAACCCTACCTATTACCTGTAGTAATAAGTATCATAAACCATATTTATTGGAGTTACAAAGCAACTTAGCTAAGATCTAGGCGGCCCCATTTTGTTTTTTTTTGATTCCGCATCCGGAGATTTATGGCCTGATCAGGCCGAGACTTCCCATGTTCTTTTTCTCCCGGAAATCTCCACGTGGCCGCGTAGGATGTGGCTGCCTCCACACGGGGCAGATGTCGAGTCTTTCTGAATCAGAAGGAGTTGGAGGTGAAGTCGCCTAGCTGAGAATCGATATGGCCTGGGGAGGATCTAAGACCGGGGCAGGCAACAAGGGATCAGTACCTGGATTCATGGCCAGGCCCAGGATGTCGAAAAACCAAATAGGACATATAATATATTTTCATAATATAGATGATCATGATTATCAATGGCATATAAATAAATGTGTATTTTTATATATATATATATGTGGTATATAAGCAATTATTGTAAATCATTAGCCCCTTGTGTATCATGGTATCAAGATGGAGTACCCGGATGATCCTGGATCCGTGGGTTTCAGAAAACATCCCGGATCCACTTGGGACATCTTGGGACACCGCCAAGGCCAAGAATAAAGCGACGAATTATTTGAAGATGGTTTATACCATCCATTTATTGTGATAAACTGGGGGAGGATGATTGGGACCTCTTTAGTTTGGATTTTCAGATTTGGGCTGAGGGGTTGAACATGGACGCAGCTAGTTTGGCACTCGAAACTGGAAAGTCGACTGGTGGCAGGGTCAATCTCGCCCTGCTGATCAGCCACCAGTTCTAAATGGATCCCTTTCAGTCGAAGCGCAAGGTGAATGGGGGCAGTGAATAATGTTTTTTTCGTGGCCTTTTCTTTACAGGAGTTCAGGGTCAGCCATGAAGATTGTCCCTATTTCTTATATGCTCGTCGACAAAGCAACATTGGAAGCTGTTTCAGCGATAACCCCCCCTAACACGTTGATTGATTTTGTCAACCTTTGGTGAAACCGCAACGTGATTTGTTGTTCATTTGTACAAGGGGAACCCTTGGATTCTTCCTCCATGTCATCCAGATAAATTCCACATGGAGGTTTCCAAAAATGCTGGGCACCCTACAAATCCAAATCCAAAATTAGACCATTTTCGAATTGAAACCTATGGTTTTGGGGATCCCTCATTTTCAGAGGCCCCCATAGTTTGCTGGGGGGTTTTCCCACACCAAAGGGGGACCATCAGCCAGTGAGGTCCTTCGAGGATTACGTGGGCCTCTTTTTGAAGAAAGACGATTTTCGAAGCGCCTTGCTGGTCGGCCGTTTTTCGCCCATCAAAACTGACCCCTTTTTTAAATCGACGATCGGGACTTGACTCGGGACTTTACCATCCGTTTGTACCCGTGAAAACTGCGTTTTTACCTATTTTTGTAGGTGCTTGGAGGGTCTCTTATATATGGGTATCTTAAGTGGAGGGAATGGAAAACATGTGCATGCATGCATGTACGCATACATACGTACGTACGTACATACACAGACAGACAGACAGACATACATACAGACATACATAAATCCATCATACATACATGACATGACATGACATGACATGACATGACATGACATGACATGACATGACATGACATGACATGACATGACATGACATAACATAACATAACAATACATACATACATGCATGCATGCATACATACATAGATACATACATACATACATACATACATACATAAATACGTTTGTACGTACATACGTACATGCATGCATGCATGCATACATACAGACAGACAGACAGACATACAGACATACAGACATACAGACATACAGACAGACAGACATACAGACATACAGACATACAGACATACAGACATACAGACATACAGACATACAGACATACAGACATGCATGCATCCATACATCCATACATCCATACATCCATACATCCATCCATACATACATACATCCATACATACATACATACATACATAGATACATAGATACATAGATACATAGATACATACATACATACATACTTATTTACTTACATACATACATGCATGCATGCATGCATGCATGCATACACACGCACACATATGCGTATATATATATATATATATATGTGTGTGTGTGCTACGTATATGGATGGACATAAGGTCGTCAGGCATTTGATTGAAAACACTTTCGCAATGATGAAAAAAATAATGTTTGAATTTATCTAACATATTGCAACTATTTGACCAATACTATTCCTGATGTATTGCGTTTGAAAGTTGCATCATGAAAGTAATTGAAAGTAATAATACATAATTGTTGTTTACCCTCTGGTTATGACTAACAGTTTGCCATGCTTTGTTGATGGTCCATAGAAATAGATGGTTACCTAGCTATAAAATGGTGGATCTTTCCATGGCTATTAGCAACTTGTGACTGGGGATCGGATTTGTTCAGAAAGCACTCAGGAGCAGAGACATACGGAGACCGATGGCAGGTGGCAGTGTCTCGGAGACCACATTTTGGCACGGCAAAATTTAAGGAGAAGGCACCGAAAAATAGCAGATGCTAAGTGTGTGTGGTTGTATATATATATAATATAATATATGTATATCTATTATGTATGTTTGGTGATTGGAGGGGCATAATATATAACTGTTTGGTGGTTTGGAACATGGCTTTTATTTTTCTATTCAGTTGGGAATGTCATCATCCCAACTGACTTTCATATTTTTCAGAGGGGTAGGTCAACCACCAACCAGATAAGATCATATAAAATCTTCATTGTTTCAAGTGCTTGTAGAGATGTCAGTAGCCAAAACAGAAACGCGTTTTTGGATGCTGTCCTGAATCTCAGTGTTTAGATGGATCCCTTTTGCGTTAATTATTACTCTTCATATTATGATCACCATGTTTAGGCCCTGCTTGTTTAACATACTGGAAAATCACATTATTTAATAGGTAAATCAACTATATATATATATGACTATTTTCAATAGCTATGTTAGTTTACTAGAGGGTACGTTCCTTTTTCACCCCAAGAATTCTTGCTATTGCCTGAGTTAGTATAGGGAAGCAATAGGCACAAATTTTTGCGAGGATGAAATATTGGAAATACTCGTATCTGAGTTCGACCATTACAGTATTGCTTGCATGGTCAAGAACGGTTCTTGATCCTCTTGCTGGTTGGTGGTTTAGAACATGTTTTTTATGTTTCTATTCAGTTGGGAATGTCATCATCCCAACATATCCCAACTGACGAACTCCATGATTTTTAGAGGGGTACCCTCTGGTAAACTAACATAACTATGGAAAATCACCATTTTTAATGGGAAAACTCACTATAAATGGCCATTTTCAATAGCTACGTTAAATTACCAGAGGGTAGGTCAACCACCAACCAGGTATTGCTAGGTCCTTTTTGGTTTCACACCTCTTTCTGCAGAGTTTTTTTACCCCAATTCTGTGGATTGTTTTGCGGTTGACCCGCATCAGCCAGTAAGTGCCAGGAGGTTTCAGTCTGGACTGCCCAAATGTGCTGGTGATGTTGCTTGTATAATGTTTTAAATTATGCTGGTTTTATACAGGCATGCCAAATGCCATGATATGTCATATCACATCCGATTAGTACTGGATTTAGTACAGCGGGCCACATTTTTGGGTTTGTCTGACAGTAGTTCCCCAGAAATCTTATGGTTGACCGTCATTTTCTTATGGAGGAACAATATATACCTTTCAGTAAATTACCCTCTGGTAAACTAACCTAGCTATGGAAATCACCATTTTGTATAGGTAAATCACCTATAAATGGTCCATTATCCACCAGCCGGGAAAACCCGTATGGCTTTTCCACAACTTTCGTTAGGTCCCTCAGCCTCTCTAGGTGGCCCTGACCAATGGCAGTGGCTTTCGACAGGCGACAAATTGGAAGACGAGGGGAAGATGGTCCGATGGTCCTGCAAGATGAATATGTTAAATCTTGGTGGGGTCAATGGTTAAAAATTGTGTAGATCAACATGTTAAATGCCAAAGGTGAATGGGTAAGGGGGTATTTCACCATAAATGTTGTTTAGGACTCATTTTGTTTGCTATGTAATGGAGGCATACTATGCCCCACTAGTTTCTGGATGAATTGTAGCCATACACCTTGATTGTCAATTATTCTTTGATTAGATAGATATGCCACAGAACCCTGTAAAAGTGAAACCAAATTAGCAAACCACCAGGTTTTGTGCAGGGTAGTGTCAACCCCGATTCAATCAATTCTGGTTGATTAGGGACCCTCGTTAACCCCCCACAAATATAGTGATGATTTCCTAAACGGTACTGTAACTTCGCAATAATTCGGGGATGATCCTCCATGCCAAATGAAGCCAGACCTGGAATTCCTCACGTCTTGCGAGAGGGGTGGCGTTCGACGAAGTTTCAATACGTTCTCAATTCAGGTCGGCACAAAGCCGCATAGGTCAAATGTGGTCAAATCTTCGCTTGTTGACTGCTGTCATGCTTACCGATCTTACCAGATTTTAACTCCACCGACTGGATCTACATCTCGTCCTCAGGAGTCCACGGCAGCTTGTGCATCAAAGAGCTCTCTCTCCATGCTAAATGATATAGCATGATATAGCATGATATAGCATGATATAGCATGATATAGCATGATATAGCTAATTCATGCTAATTCATGCTAATTCATGATCTTGGTTGAAATCCGGATCTATTCCCACTTTTTTCGGAGATCTTCGGCGGGTTCCCCAAGAAAAATACCCCATTCATCCATTCATCCAGTTGGTTGGTGCTATTTGGAGCCATCGAACAGAGATGCCAATGGCCCAGGTGAGCTTCGTGAACTCGATTTGCACCAGCCGCGGCGGCACACATGTGAACTATGTCACGGACCAGGCGTAGATTTCGGGATATCTTGGGTGCTCCCTTCAGATTGCTAAGTTGGTGACGTGTTATAACTGTAGAATAACTGGGGTTTGTGAGTGGATATATATATATTGGCATATATAATATTATATTTATATACGTTATATATAATAGATGGTGTGAGGTTATAAACCGACTTGTTTATAACATGGGTAACTGGGGGTTTCACCTTGTATGAAGATTAATGTCAGCTCCCGATTATGAACCTACCCAAGCTCTGAATTCCAGGGCTACAAATTTAGTAGCAGATTGTCACTATTTCGGGTGGTACCCCCTAATGAATCAGCCAGAGTTTATTAATCCAGGATTGACGTTATAAGAAATTTCTCCATTAGTTAACCCATGGTTTGAGGAATCAACTTCAACTCAGTCAACCTTGGATGGGTGACTATCCTCAATCTTTCCATGAATAAGGATGTATAGAAAACTATCTAAAAAAGCAAACGCAGGATCTCTACAGGAAGCCCCCTCATTCATAATCATAACATTTTATAACAGCCCCTTTCTAAGCTTCACCTTTGGTGCGCCAGGTGGTGGCCCGCTTGATGGAAGACTTGGGGCAGAAGGCTGAGAAGGCGTGGCTCGGGTGAAACTGAAAACCACCTGGAGTGGTGAGATCCGCCTGTAGTAGCCTATAGTCTGATAGCAGAGTAACCCGGTGAGTGAAGCCGCGGCTTGAAGAAATTTCTGGACTCCTGGACAAAGAAAGGTAAGGATCAACATGGATCAACTCTGGAATCGAGGATGAAATTGGAAGAATTTTTTGCTGTCCCAGAAAGCTTCGAAGGCAACAAACAAAAAACCGCTTGAAACTGGTCATCCGATCATCCCCATGAGATGACGAAGTTCCGCCACGACCAATTCAGTTCCAGCCTATGGGAGTGGGGTTGCGCACCTCCAATGACGAGTTCATTGACATGGTCAAACTTTTTCAGCGACAAGCGGCCCAAGAAGTTCAGCTTGCGTTGAGGCGGGTCTTGCGCAACTTGATTGCTTGGAAAAGATGCGTTGCGTACGATCCGTTTGGACGCAAACCTGAAGATCACACTCACGGGTCAGGGGCTACCGGAATTTATGTTATTTTCCGGCAGAAGGCCCCGAGAGCTGTCTAGAGTTGGCAACATGGGAGTGCCCATGATTTATCACACCATTAAAACACAGACATAAACCTGAAGCGACTGGCACGATGGGATTAGGATTGGGGTAACTATCCTAGTGGGCGGAACTGTTCAGCTTGGTGATTTTTTTCAGCCAGAATTTACCCTCTGGTAAACAAACATAGCTATTGAACATGGCCATGTATAGTGGATTTTCCATGAAAAAAATGTGATTTTCCATAGTTATGTGACAGTTTACCAGAGGGTAGGATAACCAGTATAACCAAGATAACCAAGCCCGGACCGTGGCAGCCAGCTGCTCAAAAATTGGGTGACAATTTTCACCCCCTTCTTGGCTACATCAAACAGTTCGCAAACTGTTAGTTTACCAGATGGTATTTCTGAAAAACAAACGTATAGTATAATATAGTATAATGTGGGTAAAACAATACTAAACCATTCCCCCAGTCACAATTATATAGGTGCTTCAAACATCAACCATTCCCAGTGGTAAAAATGACCCAGCGTTTTACCCACATGCATCCCAAACATCCCAAGCATCCCAAGCATCCGTGAAGCCAAGCCGCGTTCAGGCTGGAAATCTTTCGGTGAAGCCGCAGCACGTGCGCAATCATTTGTGGCTCTTTGTGAATTGCCTCATCGAAAATCCGGCCTCCTGGCGATCTGACGATTTGGGAAAAAAGGAGGGAGAGGAAACCGCTGCGCTATGATTATACATGCATAGTATATATATATATATCATTATCATCATTATTGTATGTGATTATAGTATAGACACACACACACAGTCACACGCACACACATATATATATATATATGTATACATTATACGCATATATATATAATATTATATTTGTAATTTCGTAGTAAAAATCCATAATCATCCGTTTCGCAATAAATCCTATCAAGAATGGGCAGCCCGTTGAGCCTAGAAATTGAGTCCCCAAGCGGCGGGGAACTGAGGCTTTTGACTCGCAGACAAAGGACTGGGCAATGTGTTTGCGGCTTGCCACCGCTCTTTGGAGAAAGAGGTAGAAAGAGCACAACAGCATAGATAATTAATGTTTGTTGATGGAATCCCAATCTTGGTTGACTTGATTGGAAAACCTCATCCATTTTGTTGTTCAACAAAACTCATGTTTCAGCCCCATCGTGTGAAAAACATCATGCTTTCGAATGTTGGTTATCACAAAGATCATGCCCCATCCACACCATCTTGATCCATTTTCGTCATTGATTGGGGTCAGGAGACACTCACAACGAAGAAGGAACGCTTTGGGTCCCGCTGTGAATTGTCGGTGCCTGGGCGACGACAATGGGAGCCACGGAAGCCATGATTTTTACATGGCATTCGTCAGAAAAAGTGGGGATGCTCAAGTATATATCAATGAAAAAAGAAATCAAAAACATATATAATATCTGCAGATAGAGACAGAGAGGCTGAACTTGCAAATATGAAATGTATATAACAATATATATATATATATATACATTTACATAGATGCATGCATGCATACAGCCGGGGATAGAGCAGGAGATATAAATGCAAAGGGAAGATTACGATGAGTCAGTCGGTTCTACCCTTCAGTAATCAAACATGGCAATGGAAAATCCTGATAGATTTATCCCAGTGACAAGAGTAGGACTTAAATGAACCAACGTGGGGGAGACAACTGATACACAACTTTGTGACATGGAAGCCCTAAAACCTGGTTTGGAACAGATTATGGCTGTTCATGTGGCCAATCAAAGTGACATGCAGGAAGCGATACTGTTTTTTCCTCGTGGCAGAAAGAAACCAACATACCGATTTGTAGACAATTATGTCTTTCTGACTTTACATGTCTCAGTGCCTGTCTTGAACCAACACAGAATAACGACATATTGTGAAAGTTCTTCCGTGTTCTTCCTATTTGTACATTTTTGTACCATATCTTATGCACTGACGTTTTCAAGTGTGTAGTAAGTCTACGTTGTCTAATTGTACCCCGAAACTACCATTTTAGTATAGGGAATTCATGATGATCATCCATTGGATTTTGGGGGATGACATAACCCTACTTAATCTACTTGTAAACGAACTTAGGTAGCTATGGCGCACTCTGGGCCATATTTTACCTATCCACATGGTAAAGCTCGTCGATGCCCAGGATGAGTTGTTGCAAGGCATTGCAGAAAGTGGCCTCATCGAGTCTCTGAAGGAGTGGTGCTTTGGCTGAAAACCCCGATGGCAGGCTCTGGAAAGCGGGCGATTGTGTCAACATGTGTCAACCCTGGGTTGGTAGTTACCCTCTGGTGAACTAACATAGCAATGGAAAATCACCATTTTTAATGGGAAAATCCACTATAAATGGCCATTTTCCATTGCTATGTTAGTTCACCAGAGGGTACCCTGGTTAACTATATGTTAACTACAGGGCACCCCTCGAAGACAATCTGCTAGGCAGCCCGGGGAGTTAGGAATCCTGGATTAAGATTGCTGATTAAGATGCAGGATACAAAGTTACCTGAACATCCTGAACTACGTCGTAGATGATACCCTACAGTAAACATACAAAAAGCTACAGTATGGAAAATCATCCATGGAAATAGTTGATTTACCCTTTAAAAATGGTGGATCTTTCCAGTTCGCTATGTGGCTGTTTACCATGTCGGGTACTAGACATATTTATCAAAACAACACGAAGATCTCATGATTGAACCCTGAACTTTGGAGGCTAAATATTGTGGTGTTAGACTGGTCGAGTCGATGCTAAATATAGTAGTGAAACTTTTCGTACACGTCAAGATCTTTCAAGCGTTGGTTGACCTTATTTCATCTTATTTCCGGTTCCTTCTCTCCTGTGCGTAGCTGAATTTTACAAGAAATATATAGCTACATAAGATTTTTGTATCCATGTATCCAGGGATGCTTTTTCTGTGCAGGGGCACCTCCATGGCAGGACATTGATAAGGTAGTTGTATTGAACCAGTTTCACCAACAGTGTTTTTTTGAGAGTAAAGATTACCTCTGGTGAACTAACATAGCTATGGAAAATAATCACCATTTTGAGTGGGTAAATCCACTATAAATGGCCATTTTCAATAGCTATATTAGTTTACCAGAGGGTACGCAAATATTTCCGGACCCTAATTTTCCAAGTTAATTTTCGGATAGCAAACTTCACTATCATATACCATACACTCTGATCATTTAACATCAACATGGACATTCACCATGTTTAATAGGCAAATTACCTATAATGGATTGTAATAGACAATTTTCAATTATCACTATGTTTGTTACTAGTATAATATTAATTATACAGTATGTTAGTTTGTTTGATAACCATTTATAAAATTAAATGATCTATAATCGCTCTATGTTGAATCATGTTAATTGCCAGAAGGCAATGCCCACTGGGAGTTGGCCCACCTTGTCCCAAGGTCCATGGCCATGGGCAAAAGTGAGTTGGCCCGGCATTTGCCACTTGGATACGTCAAAGGCCATGGTAAAATGGGTAAAGCATGCTCAAAACAAGGGTGAGGTCCTTTTGGAAATGCGATGAAATGGGGTAGAATGTTGTAGATATACGTATGTGTGGATTAAAGGGTGCAATGACTCATGCTCAAACACAATCATGGGCATCTACTACTTGGTGCTGTCATTGGTGCATTTTTGCTTGGAACATGGCCAGCTGGTCCCTGTCGTGGGGAACAGTGGCCCAGAATTGGCTTTTGAGGGCGATTTATAACCAAAAACATCAGCCGGACAAAACTGGCATTGCAACACACGTGGATCATGTGGGGGTGCAACTCACCAAAATGATCCACAATGGGATTATGGAGTTATAACATGTTATAACCAATACAGCCATCGAGCAGCCCCAGGAACAAAAGTGACCTCGGCCTCCAGAAACGTTTGCCCCTCGGCAGTGAAATTTCCGGATCGGCGTGTTTTTGGGGGTATTTCACATCGGTTTTTGGGGTCCCATCGGTTTCCGGCCATCAACCAACACTTCGTTTCAGGGAAAATCCTGGGGATGTACCATCTGGTTATTTAACATAGCCATGGAAAATCACCATTTTTAATAGGTAAACCATCTATTTCTATGGGCCATCTATACCATGGCTATGTTAAATAACCAGAGGGTCGATTTTGATGGGTGTCCCTAGTGGGTAGGTCAGTAGGTCTGTCTGAAAATGGGTGATGCCATGGGATGCCTGAAAAGTCATGATGCCATGGAAAGTCATGATTAAACATCAAAATTTGAGGTAATTACCCCGAATCCCTCATGCGCAGCATGCGAAGGTGAATGTACAGCCAGGAAATTTGGGGTTTCACTATACCTTTCTGCACTGTTTTGTTCAAGGTCATTTCTGGTTTACACACATGGCATGATGTGCTTGGAAATTTTCTAATTTGGGTCGAATTCGACGACACTCTGCAGAAAATCATTTTTCCAATAGTGAACTGTTTCATTGGGCGACACGGGGCCTATCTCTTCCCTCGGGTCCGAGGTAAATATACCCTGCACAACCATCCAATTTTTGTGACGCTTCCGTTGAGGTTTGGCGTCCCAAAGTTGGAAGATGCCAACAAGGCTATGGTGGCTAGAGTACTGGGGGATGTCACCTTTCGAAGAAGTTGTGGCAAACGATCACCACCATCTTATCGCATGATACGCAATAACGAGCATGATCCAGGATTGACGTTGACATGTTAAAGAAATGATGTTGAATCAGGTGTGGACGTGTTGTTTTTCCTCAACTCCAATTTACTCTGGAACACGTGAGATTTAGTGTTATGAGCAGCCTGAATATGTCCAAACTCATGTCCAAGGCTATCCCACCGAACAAATTTTACACATTCACATCTGAATTTTTCAACAAGATTTACATCGATTTACCATAACATCCATATTTACCATGAACACATCCATAAAAAATCCATAAAACATCCATAATTCCGCCAGAAAAGCCATGGAACGACCAACGTCCACCTGGCCAGGCAGGTACCAAAGAGTCCCAGGACTGCACCCTGATTGTGACAGAGGGTGCCTTGTCATGGGGATGGTCATTTCAGAATGGGAAATCCCAAAAATCTTGGGCAATTTGTATGAATTTGTGGGGAATGATGACTGGTTGGTGCTGACTGGAACCATGGAATTTTATGACTTTCCCATCATTTTGGCAATGGAATGTCATCATCCCAACTGATGAACTCCATCATTTTTCAGAGGGGTAGGTATACCACCAACCAGCCAAAAATCTTGGGGAATCTGTAGGGAATGATGGGAATGCGAAGGTGATGTTGTTTTGTGACCTTGGCGGACATGTTTCAGTGGTGATGTTGGAAGGGTTTAACACATGGGGTTTGGAATGTGCTATGAATGTCCGACATGCCATAATTTTCCGGATGGAGTGTGTCATAGCTATACAGCTATACTCAGTTATACGCAGCATTTTCTATTTGTTTTTCCGGGAGATGGGTTCAACGGTTCAACATACATCTCATGAGATGTTGAACTCTTTTGAAACAAAGTTGGTATAAGGGCCTACGCTGGAGAATTGTTTGGAGATTCGATCACATCTGATCCTGCCAAAAAGCGGGTTCATGTCGGTGCAGATGATGCAACAGACGAGTTTGAGCAGTTTTAATCTTGTTTGCCCTTTATTATCTTTATTTCATTGCTTGCAAATGAGCCGTTTGAGTTTGAGGATTGTTCGAAGAAAGATGAAGAAAGATAAAATACAACAGAGAATATCCTGCTTCTGAATTGGTATCTGTAGTAATTATTCGTTGTTATTGAAGCTGAGTGCTGTGTCAAGTTCGCAACTTCAAGAAAGTGCTGTGGTCAAAATCGTTTCAATGTTCAATCTTACCACGCAGATCTGTGGGTTGAGAACTTTGACACGTGTTTGTTTTTAGATACACTCAACGAGGGCCCTTTTTGTCAAGCGCACACCCCGTTTTGGTTGATGTTTTTTTCCCCCCATGTTCAGGTTTCACTTCCATGGTGCGCAGGCACTACGGTCATATATTTGATAGCCCATATTAAATGTGGATAGCCAACGCCATAAATCTTCCATTTGGGGATGATTATGGCACTGAGAGTGAATTCCACATCATTACAATTACCCTCTGGTAATTTAACAGTTTGCTATTGAAAATGGCCATTTATAGTGAGTTTTCCCATTAAAAATGGTGATTTTCCATAGTTATGTTAGTACCAGAGGGTATCCATGATTCATCCGTTGTTGGTTATTGCAAACCATGATTGACAACAGATTTCAGAATGTGCCAAAAAAAAGATATTATTCTGTTTGGTGGAATTTGGCCATTTAATTGCCTATGGTTGCTAAGATAAAGAAGCAAAAATAATGATGGTATAACGGTATAACTTTGTAATTAAACAACAACTAGATGGTCTAGATGCCTAGATCATTGACAATAAATTGTAACGACCTCACTGCGACCTCACTGTAATGATGATTAGTAGGGTCACTGAACCGTTGGAACTGTGGAGAGTAGCCGTTGAGTGCCGCACAAAGAATAAACGCCTGAATCTAAAAATAGCCCAACTGTTCAGGTCAGTGCATTTTTTTTATCACTCTCTGGTACATTAACATAGACCTTCAAAATCACCAATTTTTCGTGGTTTTTAAATATATAATCTTCCATGCCCTATCAGATTATCTGGCAGGGTCTATGATTCATTCCTGCGAAGCGCCTTTAGAGGTGATTCTGCAAAAGCCTTGGCTGTGGCAGGACTTAGTTCCTTGGAGTTTTGGAGAACCGAGAGCTAAGCGATCCATGAGATGGTCGTGTTTGAAAAAATGCCAACAAAAAAATGTGGATTTCACACACAAAAATCCTGGTATAATGGGATACAATGGGGAGAGAATGGGGAATCGATTCTTGTCCTAATGTCCTGGCTTCACCATTTTGATGTTATCCCCAAGGACCCCCAAAACTAATACCCTCTGGGAATTTAACATAGCGACATAGAAAATGGCACATATTTATAGTTGATTTTCCTGTTAAAGATTGTGATTTTCCATGGCTTTTTGTATGTTTACCAGAGGGTAATACTGATATGTGCTCGCCTTTTTTCATCACGTGCTGTTCCTTCTTCCTCCATCATGATTTTCGCATGATATCCATCATTGGTTGTTGTGTGTTGGTTGTTGATGGGTATTGTTGGATGTAGCTTCATCAAAGATCCCCATTACACCGAAGAAACCATTTGTCAATTCTGTACCTATATGGGGGTGGGTCAAAATCTATTATTATCAATTCTAATGGGATGAACATCCATTTACCAGCTATTTTGATGTTCACCAGGGGTACAAGGTTTTGACCCACTGCCATATGTTTTGATGCTTTGAACCCTCTAGAAATGATGGTTACAACCCATTTTTAGAACATGTTGAGGTCAGCAGGTCAACCTGTATGATGCTTATATCCAAATGATGCATATCCATGATAATGATATGTGATTAATTAGTTGTTATTTTCCATTACATACTGATTACTAATCACCACTAAAATGCATTACCCTATTGTAAACATACAGAAAGATGCGGAACACCCATGAAAACCCATGAAAAACCCATGGTTAAACCCATAGTTTCCCTTTTGTAGAACATGATCTACAAAAATGGTGGGTTTTCCACATCGATTTTCTGTAAAAACCCTAGGGTAAATCAGAAAATCCCCCATGAGTCGCATCAGTTTTTGCGCAGAGGCATTGTGGGTCGTGACCACTATGGCGTGTTTCCTCTGCGTGGCAAGCTGCGCAACGTGCGCGAGCTGACGGTGACCTGGCAGGGTGATGCAGGGTGCCGTGGACGGGAGTTGTTGTTTTTTTAACCTGAGTATCCATCAATATATGAGGTGCCATATATTGGGTATATTAATATTAATCATTGGGTGCCATATAAGGTATCATAGGGTATCCCAAATACACTTCCCAACAATAATGAGTTTACATATAGGGTATCATTGGGTATCCATCCATTGAAGCGCATAGACACATAGATTTTCAGCATATGTCAAGACATGTCAAACATACATTTCTGGTCGGTGGTGACTGGAACCATGGAATTTTAAGACTTTCCATTCAGTTGGGAATGTCATCATCCCAACTGACGAACTGGGTTTACATATACTAAATCATGGTTTACATTGGTTTACTCATTCAGGATCTGAATCTACTCGATGAAAGATGGTGAAAGAATGAGGTTGGCATTTAAATTTAGGCTGTGAGTCCCACGATCATCGCCCCGGCCCCCGGAGCCCTGGAGACCACTGGGCTCCGAAGGCGCTGATAGGTGCCTCCCTGTGTAGGTGCAATATGGCACAACAGGGTACACTAATAAACCCGGCAATAGGATTGTTAGACCCATTATTACCCTGTTGGGTACAACCATCAATAACCATCAATAACCATCAATTGCCCATTATACTAAAGACTATTGATGGTTATTGATGGTTTTTTCGTGATTACGAATTGTTAATGTGGTAAACCCAATACCATGAACCATCCTCAATTGGGTATACCCCTGGGATGATGCAAAATGGGTTAACAGGATGGTCTATTGCTAGGTTTTGATGGGTTTACTAAATTACCCTCTGGTAAACTAACATAACTATGGAAAATCACCATGTTTAATGGGTAAACCAACTATACATGACAATATTCAATGGCTATGTTTGTTTACCACAGGGTATATCAATTATATCAACTATATCAACAATCTACCATATTGCATGCAGAATTGGAGAAACATGATGCATCTTCTTGGGTTGAATGGATCTTTCTATTGGACGAGCTTCGTTACCCCCCATCCTTACTCCAGGTAAAGCAGATGATGGAGAACAAGGAGATCGAATCTCTGATGAAAATCATGGCCTTTGACGCCTCCAAGGAATATGACACTCGGCCAATGTGAAGCATGAGAGTGTTCGCAAAGTTGGTAACTCCAATAGCTTGGGTTTATGGTATACAATGATATAACATCACTATAGTTACAGAACTATAGTAGATATAAAATGATAGATGTATGTAGATATAGTAGATATACAAGGTGGTGCCCCATTGTTAGCTAAGTTGGTTTATAACTCCAATAACTATGGTTTATGGTAGATATAACTATAGTTAATGGGGCTTATAAACCAACTTATAACTGAGGGGCACCACATTGTATAGATATAACTGTAGTTGGATGGCTTTATAAAACCAACTTAAACATCACTGAAGGGCCCAAGGGGTCTCACCTTATAGCAGTTGCCCCAGGGGCTTGCGCTCCAGGTGGACACCAAGGGCTTGCGCTATGGCTCGCTGATGATCATGGCAGACCAGGCACGGCAGTTTATATCTTTCTTGGGCTTGCTATCACTACACATATATATATATATAATATATGTATATATACATAACGCGTGTGAGCCAGTGAGCCGTGAGCCACACACACAGATATATATATATATATATGTGTATGTATACGTATATATATATATACATACCGGAAAAGATATGCTCACATGATAGATAGATAGATATATATATATACATATGGTAACTGTGGGTATATATAAAGAAGTTGGTTATGATATGGTATTTGTTCAAAGAGGGGCATGATCCTTCTTGCAAGTTGGAAGCCAATCTTTTCCATGCGACTGAAATTTTTTCCATGTGACTGGGACGTTGCCTTGCGGTTGGGTGGTGTCTAAGATTAGCCCGGGGAATCCTCGTTGAACGGAGGCTATGTTGGTTAAGCAGAGGCTATGTATGTTGCAGGGAGGGTACTTGGTCGACTTGATCTCCTCTGAACCATGATTAGAAGTGATTTTGTATGATTTTGTGTCCCTTCTTTCGTGGATATCACCACCAAACATGGGGTAGTATCATGATTTATCCTGTGGCCACTGACACGGGCATCACTGGCCATATGTCTGTTGAAACATGGTGAAACTAGGTCACTAGCAACTAGTTCATATCCTTATGCTCTATAGAATTTGTCAATGGATTGGTTCAAGGGAACTTTTACAGGAAAGCCCCATGATCTTCATGGGAAAATCCGTTGACTCTGAGCAGACTGTTGTTGCAACATGCAGAACATCGCAACGTGCCTTCCTTGGTTCCATGGGGAAAAATCGCAACGGACAGCCGGACAGCCATCAGGATTTCGATGGCTCGCACATCAAGGGCCTGGTGATCAATTTCATCGAGTTCCTGGATGATTCACCTGGAGAAATGAAAGTGATGTGGGTATAACAACGCCTGGTTGGTGGTGACTGGAACCATGGAATTTTATGGTTTAATGGTGATTAATGGTGAGTAATCATGGTGATTAATGATAAATTATCTGGTTGGTGGTTTGGAACATGGCTTTTATGACTTTCCCATCATATTGGGAATGGAATGTCATCATCCCAACTGACGAACTCCATGATTTTTCAGAGGGGTAGGTCAACCACCAACCAGATGCCATTTCCACCATCCCCCAGTCATCACAATATTTTATAGGTGGGATTCAAAGCATTTCCAGTCATGGGTGGTAAACATGACATTGTTTTACCCACATGAAATCATCATAAAACGATGTGAAAAAGTGTGCCTCTATATAGCGAAAATGGGAGTATCCTCTGGTAAACCAACATTGTTATGGAAAATCACAATCTTTAATAGGTAAATCAACTGGAAATGTGCCATGTTCTATATCGCTATGTTAGTCATTACCAGAGGGTAAATCATAAAACCATGTGAAAAATAGTGGGCCTCTATATAGCTATTACATAGCTATATGCTATGTTAGTCATAACCAGAGGATATCAAGAAAGCATGGCTTTGCGGTTTGTCGATGGCTTGGCATCGTTGAATGGGAAATCCACGAGTCGACTGGGGAAATGGCCCATTGATAGAGGTTTACCGAACTTAAAAATGGTGGATCTTTCCATGGCAAACTGTTAGTCATAACCAGGTGGTATATATATATACATATATATATATATATATGTATACTATATATGTACAATATGGGTTCCGGGTTCCTTAAGCAAATCCAAAATAAGGGTTTATGAAGGATCTATCATTGCAGGAGTCACCTGACTGAGGAGGGGTTGGCTGAATACGGGCCGGGGGGATTTAAGAACCGGGTCTTTCTGGTTATATAGTTGTGTTACCCTCTGGTAAACAGCCACATAACTATGGAAAATCACAATTTTAATGGGTATATCAAAAAAAAGAACTAACCTCTGGTAATCTGCGCCCATTTGCCATGGAAGATCATCAGTTTCTCAAAAACGGTCAATCATCGAACTACAGGCCATGGCTTCCATAGCTATTTAATAATGTTATATGAGCAAACCTACCATCTAGTTCCACACATCATCCTTAAAAGTTCGGGGATTTCTGCGTCAATCGCCAGCTCTCCCTACCAGCATCTTCCGGTGAAACAAACCATCCAAGAACCGAGGTCGATGAACTTGGATGTGCTGTGCAGGAACCCGTCAAACAATTAACTCGATCTAATTCCCGCAATTTTCTTACTCTTTCTTGGTTAAATCCACATTTCTACTAGTTAAATGTTTGTTTTGGGTGGAATAAAGCCCATACATTTCCCCATGTTTCACCTTAAACTTCAGTCCATCCTTTTTGTTACTCACACTGGCCATAAAGAACAGGACACCTCAGTGCTGGCTTCAAAAACACCCAACCTTACCACACCCACAAGAAGCACTCCTCCAACTTTCCGACCCAAACAAAAAAAACAATCAAAAACAATGAACATTTGAATCCCATTTGATTAGTTCACATTAATTCCACAACATCACCCAACTACACGTTTTCCCATTTTCCCCATGCCCATAGCCCTTGAAATTCATCAAGTCCCACGACCTAGGCATTGGTTCCCTGGGCTGCTGCATTGCGAGGGCTTCCTGCGGGAATTCGTGACGCCCATTGTGAAATGTTCGCGTGGCTCAGAGGTCGTCAGTTTCTTCACTGTGCCCGTCGCATGGTGAACAAATGGCGTGGCGGCCACGCGTGGTGGGTTTGATATGGTTTGATGGTGATGTCAAGCCTAAAGAACAACCCCAGCTAGTGAATTTCATGGCACCAGGCCGTTTTCTTCAACCGGTGTCCCAAAAAATAGCGATATATAGCGATAATTTGAAGCGAACACGGTAAATGCAGCTTGCGTAGTCCAAGGATTCCAAGTTATTGTTTTATATATCCTTGAAATTTCGATGTTTCTGGTTTAGATGGTATATATATAATTATATATATATGAGAAGTGGTGCTGTTGTATGGAAACATGGTGAGGTTGTAATTTCAGGACAGTAAATAGACGCACTTGCCAAAGTATAGGAACACCCAATGAATCCCAATGATATAGAACAGTAATTGACCACTATATATATATATTGTTTGATTATAGTATGTACATTGGCGTTGCCGACGATGTACTGTATTTTAAAAAAAATGTGCCCCCGATGCTGGCTGTTCCCATAGAAGTATTGAACCCATTACTCAGTAATCAAACTGAATATGTTCATACTTTGTCGACATGTATACATCTTATTCATCAAAACTTGGCAGGTGATTCCAACATATTGATTTTCTTCACCGACATGGGATGATGATCCCTGAGGACGAGCATGTATTAAAATTATAGATATTTCCGATGGGGTGGCTCAACAAAGCAGTCATATTATATGTTACACCATATTATGTGTTGCAATAACCTTCCATATTCTTACACCTAACATCTATGTTTGGTGATTTTGACCCATCCCCAATTCTGGCGTCGCATCGCCAGTTTCGTTTCTGAGGAATATGAGGCTTGGAAGAAGAACAACGACGATGGCCGCGGCTGGACGTGCGTCTTGGACGGTGCTGGTGTCGTTTGTTACCTGGATGTAACCCAGGGGATTTCTAGTTGATCAATGGGAATCCAGGAATGATGCATAGGCCTTATATATGGTAGGTACCTCCAATTTGGGTTCCTGAGATGGCCATTGAGTTGATATAGTGGATATCTAAGTTGGTGGAAACTAGGCAGATACCCGGCCTGGTAATGATTGTTACAGTTTGCGAACTGGAAAATGGCCCAGTCGAAATAGTTGAGTTACCCATTAAACATGGTGATTTTCCATAGCTAACTGTTAGTTTACCGGAGGGTATCTCGGAAGAATTGGAGATGCGTCCTGACCAGAAATTGGCCATGATTCAAATCCCTCAACGCCTTGGAGAGCCAGTTGCAAGAATTTTTCAGCGCATGTAGATTGTTCCTGTAAGTTCCCCCCAAATTGAACTAGCCTCCGGTAATTTCACCTATGGAAAATGATCCATTTGTAGTTTTGTAGATGATTGATCTGTCCCATAGGATCCATGGTGCTGGTATATATATGCTAACATGACTGGGGTATATTGATGGGATCTATGTTACCATATATAGCAGCACCATGGATCCGTCATGGGTGTAAACAATGGCCACTTTCCATAGGTAAATAACTCATGAAGATTCATGGAGTCCGGGGGTCTGGCGGGATATGTGCGGCCGTGTGTTGGCGATTGTCAGAAGCCTTACTCCTTTGGATATCCCTTTGGTAATTTAACATTGAAAATGGCCATAGAAATAGCGTACCCTCTGGTAATGACTAACAGTTTGCGAACTGGAAAATGGCCATTTATACAGTAGTTGATTTACCTATGAAACACGGGGATTTTCCATAGCTGCGTTGGTTTACCGGGGGGTACACACTGCAGAAGTTCCTTCTGTGACCTGACAATGTAAGGCCCTGGGGGGGGCTGGGCAGTAGAACGTAGTAGAACCCTTTTTCAGTCCTTATTAAGTCAAGGGGTCATTCCCATATGCTCCATGTATGGTATATTTACCCACATTTGCCCTAAAAATCACCCAGTTTTGTAGGTAAATATACCATACATGGAGCATATGGGATTCTTTAAGGCCTTGTCAAGACTTTATTCCGAATGGATAGCTGATCTTCGTTATCCACTGCTTATCCAAATAGATGGATGATTTAGGATGATGTAAGCCACAACCCACATCTGAACAACGAAGAGGGTCGTTCTGGCAATGCCAACTTGGCGAGGTTTTTCTGGAATTTGCTCAAGTCTAGAGGGTATGAGATCTTAGTGGGTGGTTTTCGACGATTGTTTGCATATCTTTTGCGGAGTTTGGTGATTTTGGCGTTGTTTGATCATTGATGAGTTCGGGTGATTCCGAATGATTCTTTTTTTTCTCTTTGGTAATGGTAGTTCGTTGTGTTTTGGTGATTTTTGTGGATTTGGTGCCCTGAAGGTCATTTCTTGTTGGGGTTTATGGTCAACTAGTTTCTAAATAGTTGGCTGTTTCCCTGCTTATCCACCTAGGAGTAGGCAGTGGACAACTCCTTAATCCTTAGCCATTCTCCAATTCTCCCAAGTTGCAACTTGCAACCTCCGGGAACCCTGCAACTTGTTGACGACCACGCCCAGGCAAGTATTACAAAGGCTTGGGCACCAGCACCTCTGCGGAGGCTCGGGAATATTTTTCGGAACTGCAGCAGCACGAGTTGACCTTCTTGACCAATGAAGCTGCCACTTGGCGCAAACGCCACATCAGCCACTGAGCGCAGAAGGTCCACCACCCAAATAATGGATGAGAATAGCTGGATTTAGCTGGTGAATGAGTCTTTATTAGTGCTTGCAGTGCTTGCTGCTGGTGAACCAGCCGCGACAAGGTGATCAACATGATCAACCAGTGCTAGTTTTTCAGGGGTTGAATTCACATGATCTTGAGGTTGGAGAGGCTGTGGAAGTGAAAGTTTTCTGGAGATTTTTGTTAGCCCCTTCTCAGGGGTCCTCCGGTCTGCCATCGTACATGATAGCCCCAAGGGTGTAAATTAGTAATTTGATCAATGGGAGATCTTCAGGATCCTAGAATGGAGGTACGTTAGTACCATATGTTTGGCCATATTTTGTGTGGATATTCCCTTACATAGGCCTGAATTTTAGGCCTTATATATGGTAGGTACCTCCAATCAATCGGTTCCTAAAATGGCCATTGATTTGACCTCTTTATCCAATTTACTCACCTTGTACTTAGGGTTTTGGCAGCGGTTCTGCTCAGTTGGAAAAGATCTTACTCCTGTCAGCTGCAACGGCCTCGCCATAGAGGTGGTTTTTTAGAGGGGGGTTGTCCCAAAATGGTTGAGTGAACCGTTTAGTTCAGGTTTGCACCTATGGTCACTCATTCAACTGTAATTACATTATAATTAGACCTACATATTATCATATCCACCATAAACTAAGGCATACCCCACCACTACAGTAGGTGGTTGGGAGGGGGCGTGAGCTGAGCTGAGCGGGTCGTAATCCCTAGAATTGGGAGTCAAGGACAGTTTCCCAGTCACATGCTAGACAAGAATGCCATTTGATGAAGTACAGTTTAGAACATTGTTCAAAACAGACAAATAAAATGTGGATGTCATAAACATGGAAAATATATATTTAAGATGTAGAATCATTGTCGTGACCATTGGCCTGTATGCCTCTAAAGTGTGTTCAAGCAGGTGTTTATCGCCCCCATCCTGAAACCATGAAGGGTTGCCCCAAGGACCGCGCGTTAGTTGACATGGCCTTTAACGGCAGCTTGGTAGAAGCAACACGGGTTGTTTCTACGATTCGTAACCCTTGAAATTTGGGATTAGGATCCATGTATGCTATATATGGTAACATTTACCATCAATATACCCCAAATGTTAGCATATTAACCATACATGGATCCTATGGGAATGGAAGATGCAAATTTCCGGAGTTTTTTTTGGGGAAGATCGGACGATCATGGAAGATCCAAGAATTTCTGCACAGTGTCACTGTGGGAATGTGCAAACTGGGAATCTACCCTCTGGTTATTTAACATAGCCATGGAAAACGGTCCATTTACAGATAGTTTACCTATAAAAAATGGTGATTTTCCATGGCTATGTTAAATAACCAGATGGTAGTTGAGCAATGATTTCCCTGTGGGAATGGAACCGGAAATGAAACAATCATAATCACAGACATGGAAACTCGCAAAATGGAGAAACATGAACATGGAAACCCGAAAAAAAACCGGAGGATGGTTCGTTTCCTCTTGCACATGGCGGATGTTCGTTTCCATCTGATTGTTTCTATGATAGTGCATGCTGAAAATGACCCACAGCCATTATCTCGCAAAACGACCAAGGCTCCTACTAGCTTTCATGGTTCCTACCACCTGAGAAGTACAGAAAATCCAATCTCAGTTCGTTGTTTTTGTTGGGGTCTACCTTCAGATGCACATAGAGGATGTACACGAGAGGTGGCTTGATGAAAACAATCATTGATCGAGCCCGCATCCTGTTTTCTAGACTTACAGACTTCCATTTGGGCTTTTGGCTTGGTTGCCCATGTTTCTTGAAACAATTCTGCATTCATTACTCATTGCCATTGTTCCATCCAAAAAACAGGTTGTTTGGAGCCGATCTTGGTGTGTTACACCATGGGAATCGTCCCCCGCGCCAGGTAAGAAAGCCGACCAACGCAAAGAGTGGATTTCGCGCTGCTCCGGTGAGGAGTACGTTGATCACTCGCAGCCCACCCTGACGTTGGATGCCGCTCGCGCCAGCGAGGGAGGGGATTATATATTTCAATTCTCAATGGGAACGCGTAGGACAAGTACCCTCTGGTTATGTCAAAATGGCTATTGAAAATGACCATTTATAGTGGATTTACCCATTGAAAATGGTGATTTTCCCATCAGTTATGTTAGTTTACCAGAGGGTAGGACAAGTATGGATCAATTACAGTGCATTTACCCTCTGGTAAAGTAACAGTTTGCGAACTGGAAAGATCCACCATTTTTAATGGTTAAATCAACTATTTCGACTGGGCCATTTTCAATAGCTATGTTAAATTACCAGAGGGAACCTGTAGGTTCATTCTTTTCCTTGATCTTTATTGATTTTATTGCGTTTTGTGCTTGCTGTGTGTGTGTGTCTCATTGAAAGCTGGCAGTATACACTCCCCTTTTCTGAACTTCACCGTTATATGAATCCCAGATTTTGCTCGTTCAAGTCCAACTCCCGTGCAGTTGTTAATCTGATTTATATAGTTGTTGGTCAAAACAAATCCTTTGAAATCCCCGGGAATCATATGGAATGGTGGGTCAATGTAACTAACCCTTCTATTCGTGCAGTTAAATAAATGCCTATTTTCCATACACGTGGTGCCCCCCAGTGATAAGTTGGTTATGAGCCCCACTAGCTATATTTATTATCACCATAAACCTTAGTCATAGTAGTTATCAACCAACTTGGCTAACTATGGGGGAAACACCATTAAAATCCAATTATTTATATTATAAATAGATCACTGGTTTTTAATCCTATTTGGTTAACTCCCATGGACATCACCATGTTGAATCTTAATCATGCCAACCAATCCCCATTTTCTTTGGTCTCCACACTATATGTATACAAACATCAAAACAACCAACGTTAAACTATGGTTAATGGGTTTATAAACCAACAAACCTGCAGCAAGAGCGTCAAGCCATTAACTTCAAAACACTCATGACTGTTTAATTATTACACAATGGTTTTAGAAACCAACATCATTAGGAGGCATCACCTTGTAAGTGGACTACAAGCCCACAACGGCCCACACCTCAGCTGAGTCAGGACTTTGTGAACAAAGAACTGGTCCTCTGGGCCAAGTACGATGTTGAACGGGCCATTCCCAGCGTCGTTGATGGCTTGAAGCCGGGGCAGAGGAAGGTGCTTTTTAGCGCCTTCTTGAAGAGGTTGACGCAGGCACTTGGCAGCTCGAAACTGATGGTGTTACCATGAAACATGTGGGTGTCATTGGGGAAAACAAGGAACGCATGAGATTTTTGAATGGGGATATTTTTTTATTGTGATTTACAGGTCTTACAAATAGGGTATTCACCAGCCATAAATGGAGATAGAGTTGGATATAGTGGGCGAAAGAGGATGACTATATAGAGAAATAATATTTGTCATCCGTCTGCACAATCCTGATGCGTATGCCAGCAAAAACTGGGATTGAACTTTGAACATAAGGATATAAAGAGGAGAATAAGGGAAATTTACCATCAGAAAAGTGATTTAAGTATAGGGAACACACGGACATAATTTGGATACAATTAGGACTTACCATCAGAAAGCGGGATTGAACTAAGGAAATTAGGATATAATGGGAATAGCTTTGGGATATTTCACCAACAACCTATGATATTTGGGCGTGTTTCAAAAAAGGGAGCACCCCAAAATATGCACACAGTTTTATAAATGGGATGATGATGATGATGATGATGAATAGGATGAGGATGATGATGATGATGATGATTCACCTGCATGGGACACCCCCAAATCTCGGGGTAAGAACGGTAAGAACCAAGGTTTCCTGCCATGGATTCATAGATGATTCTCTTCTTCAAACATCTCACTCATAGGGGATTTCCCATCACTATGTATGAATGCTCAAGGGTAAGGTTTACAATACCAACCTCCAAATATAGAAAGTCGGTGTTTCCCCACCCCTTCGCCGGGCTTCCTCTTACCCTGTTATGGTAGGAGATGAAAGTGGCTCAATTCTCGGGCTTCGTCGCAGAAAAGTCACTGGCCTAACCCTGAGAACCATCGGAGGTTCTGGCAAGCTGTCTGTGGGTAAAACTAACATAACTATTGAACATGGCCCATTTATAGTGGATTTTCCCATTACAAATAGTGGATTTTCCATAGTTATTTGATGTTAATGTTGCGTCCTGATTAGTGTGTGGCCCCCCCCCCAAAACTATTTCTGGACTCTCTTTAAAGTAGAAAGTCAAAAATTTTCTTCCCAAAAGAAAAACATATCCTCAATTAAGTAAGGATTTCAATTGGCTACAATTGAAATCTAATTA